>Ga0210053_1001722_pt1 | contig 19656 bp, 20 predicted proteins | sample CryGeymeta201512_FD_185467 | JGI IMG/M metagenome (GOLD analysis project Ga0210053, IMG submission 185467) | Groundwater microbial communities from Crystal Geyser aquifers in Utah, USA - Crystal Geyser metaG 2015-12 (SPAdes) (version 2) | ecosystem: Environmental > Aquatic > Deep subsurface >... | reverse complement strand
TTGATGAGGAAGGAAAAATCCTTTTGAAGGACAAGGTTTTGACCTTAATGATCCCAAAAACCAGAAGCTGCTTCAGGAGACAGTCGCCAGCATCCGGGACCCGTCTACCATATTTAACCCCAAGATAGAAGATAAAAATTTAAAGATTTCAAGCGATAATTCCAAAGAGGCAAAACTCAATTATTTAAATTCAATGCAAAAAATAGGTCAAGAATATTTCAGCGACCCCAGCTTTCAAAGGGAAGCCGAACAGATTATGAAAGATATTCAACTGGATTGTTTGGGTAGCGGCAATACTATCAATTCTAAAATGGCCAGTGCTTATAACGATATCGCCACTAATTATTTAAATATTAGCGTTCCTTCGGATTGGTCGAATCTTCATAAAGAATTGATTACCCACTTTAAAAAGGGATACCTAATTTTTGAGGCCATAACAAATTGTGTAAAAGACCCAATTAAAGGTTACGTGGCAGCCGAAACATTATTTCAGTTTGGTTATGAGAATCAAATAGTCCGAGAGGCGCTAAAGAGAAAACTTGTTGAGGTTGGTTTATTACCATGAAAATTATTAGTCGCAAAATTTTAATAATTTTTTTGGCAGTGGCTGTTTTGTTTAACACCCTGATTTTACCAAAAAAAGCCGAAGCCTTTTTAGGCTTGGGAGATATAGTATGGGACCCCGGTAACTGGATTGCTAACCTTGGTAGTTGGATTTGGGATAAGCTGACCAAAACTGTGCTAGATACCAACTGGTGGGAGTCCAAGCTGAATGATACTCTGCGTGATGTCGTGGCCAAACGCATCATAGATTACATTGTTGATGAGACAGTTGAGTGGATCCAGGGCGGCGGCAAGCCGAAATTTGTCACTGATTGGCAAGGATTTTTAAGGCAAGCGGGCAATATTGCTTTTGACCAAATGATTAAAGATGTTGGCTTGGCCTGGCTTTGTCAACCTTTCAGCCTTCAGGTAAAAATTTCTCTTTTGCCAGTGCCGAAATTTTCCAAGCGAATAGAGTGTACCTTGGATGATGTTGTTAAAAACATTGAGGATTTTTATAAAGATTTTGAAAAAGGCGGCTGGATTGCTTATCAGGAGGCTTGGCAACCCCAAAATAATTATTATGGTCAGATGTTAATGATTCATGATGAGACGTTAACGAGGATGGCTCAAAAGACCGAGGCAGCTGCCAATGAGGCCTTGGCTGGCAAAGGATTTCTGTCAGTTAAAAAATGCGTATTATATGATGACTATGGTACAGGAGGATGTCTTAAATATGAAATTGTTACTCCTGGTGATACTGTGGGTCAGGTAGTTGCCAGAGGAATGACTTCTGATATTGAATGGGCAGCCAATATCAAATCTTGGACTTCGGCTTTAGTTAACGCCGTCATTAACCGTTTAACTAGAGAAGGAATAGGATTACTCAAGGGCTCGGCTGAGAGTTATGACTATTATCAGCCGCCAGAATATACAGATTTAGTTGAAAAAGAAATTCAACAGCAGAAACAGCGGCAAATCGCCCAAATTAAAGAATTTATTAATGAATGGCAGTATCTTTTTGATGCCAAGAATAAATCTCTTTCTTATGCCGAACAATTAAAAGTGGTTTTAGCGGAAATTAAAAGCCGCAATTGCCAGCCGCCGGTCTCTGACAACGAAATCCAGGCAGTTCAAACTGATATTAATAGATTAAAGGCTGAAATCGCTGAGCTTAAAAAGAAAATTGACGAGGGTAATAATTTAATATCAGAAATCACCAAAGCCAACACCATTCGGGAAAGAACAATTGCCGAGCAGAATTTTTATATCTTTATGGATAAATATAACACTCCCGAAGTTCAAGAATCGCTGGTTAGTGGTTCAGCCAGAAAAGCAGCCGATGGAGAAAAAACAAATAAGGCTAATGACCTTTTGATTGCTCAACAAAGATTGAATACCTGCATTCAAACAACTACGCCAACGTAATCATTAGGAATAAGATGAATATTTTTAGATTTAAAAAATTAAAGAATTGGAAGATTGTTTTGATAGTTTTACTTGGCGTTCTGATTTTTGGAATTGGACAGGTAAAAATTGCTCATGCTTGGAGTTTATTTAGTATCGCCGACATTACAGCCAACGCCATTTCTGCGGTGGCTCAAGGCGTAGGATATTTTTTTGGGTTTATTGCGGGAGTTTTTATGACAATTGCCGGTTATTTAGTGACCCTGGCTTTAAATATTAATTTTGCACTTTTAAAAAGTCCGGTGGTTCAGACTGGCTGGCAGATAGTTCTCAATTTCACTAATCTTGGTTTTGTTTTAGCAATTATTGTCATGGCTTTTGCCACGATTTTTCGGGTTCAAAGTTATGCGATGAAAAAAACGCTCTGGAAGCTGATTGTAGCGGCGCTTTTGGTAAATTTTAGTTTAGTGATTGCTGGCGCTTTTATTAATATTTCTGATGTTTTTTCCCGATTTTTTATCGACAGGATAGGCGGCGTTACCGGTCCGGCAAAATGGGCAGACGCTTTTGCTTCTATGTTTAGAGCCCAAGCTCTTTTAAAAGTTGAAGAAGTAGCTGGTGCTAAAGGATTCATAGATACAGCGACTGGCGTAGTAAATATGTTTGGGCCATTAGCGCTTCAAAATTTTGCCTCTATATTTTTCGTTGCACTGTTTACTGTTTTTGCAGCTATTACTCTCTTGGCCACTGCTGTAATGTTGTTAATCCGCTATGTCTTTTTGGGAATTCTTTTGCTTTTATCTCCGATAGTTTGGTTGTTGTGGATTTTCCCGAGCACCAAATCTCTCTGGCAGAAATGGTGGAGTCAGTTTTTGCGCTGGACATTTTTTGCCCCGATAATGTTATTTTTTATATCTTTATCAATGTCAGTGATGAAATATCAACCAGAGGCAGTCAGAAAAATTACCCAAGATACTGTATTAACAGGCAATGTCAAATTAACTCTTGGCGTGGAAGTAATTGGAGAAATGGTTATTGTTATCGGCTTAGTAATAGGTGGATTATTCACGGCCAATTCTTTGGGCATTATCTTTGCCGGTAAAGCTTACGGCTGGGCGCAAAGCGTGGGCAAAGGTTTTGGCAGCTGGGCAGGAAGAAAAGGGTTACAATATGGAACTGGTTGGGCAAGGTATAAAGGTGCAAAAGAAGGAGCAAAATCTCTGGCTGAAAGAACTCAGGAATGGGCCGCTGGTCGTAAAACTACAGTTGGAAGATGGAGTGCGGGTTTGATTTCGCAAGGAACAGCTCGGTTAGCAGCGGTTGGGGGCGAGGATTTGGTTAAAAAATCCAAAGAACAGATTAAAGGAAAAAGTTTATTAGAAAAGAAATCTATGCTTCCAAGTGCTTCTGCCCCTATGGAAATAGCCATCTTAGAAGATTTAGCAGCCAGCAAAGATCTTGAGAATGAAGATATGAAACAATACCTTAGTCCAAAAGAAAAATCATTATTTGCGAGGTTTGGACATGGTAAGGGGTTTAATGGCGTAGAAAAAACCGTTGGTAAAAGCGCCGAAATGATGGATGCCGCCTTAAAGAAAGATCCTGGTGCTTTAGCCGAGGCAACAGACAAATTCGTTAAAGCATTGAAGTTAGATGATATAAAAAAAGGACAATGGAATGATATTTATGCAGAAAAGCCAGCTTTTAAGTTGGATAAAAAAACCAACAGAATGTTAGCCGATTATTTAACAAGTGGATTAGTTGATAAATTGCCTGGCGCTTTTGCAAAAATCAACCCTCAAATAAAAGGTAAGAATTTTGATAGTTACGAAAATACCGTTAGATACCAAATAAATCTTTTTGAAAAAGCGCACCCAGAAGCTCTTGATGAACAAGGAAAATCTAAGGCTAGGAAATCTTTTGAGAAAAATTTGGGATGGTTAACTCTTGGTATTACTCCAGAGGAGATGGCTAAACCAGAAGGAACCTAATTTTAATATTTTAAGATGGTAAATATTTCTAGACAACAAAAATTAGAGCGATGGGATACCTTACCGGATAATCTTAAAGAGGCATTATTTTCCGAGTATAACGCCGATATTTTGTGGCAAGTTTGCAGAACTCAACATTTAACAGAAGATAAAATCAAGATAATAGCCACTTTAGCTGGCGACGTAATTTTGGGATTTATTCATCCCGAAGATTTAGCCAAAGAAATTAGGGAAAGTTTAAATTTAAATCCGGAAATTGCCAATTCTATCGCCAATGAAATTGACCGGAAGATTTTCAGTCCCGTAAAAACGGATTTGGAAAAAGTTTACGCCCCGCCTTCCGAGGAAGAAATTCTTGACCTCCGAGCAAAAACAGAAGAGAAATCTCAGGAGCCAGCCGTCAAAGTTGAATTGCCCAAAGTTGAACCAGTGCCCAAAATTATTACTCCCGAAGAAGAAATCAAACCCCAGGAGGTTCAACCTCCAGAAATTAAGCGTCAATATGGGGAGGTTGAACCTCCAAAAACTGAGGCCGAACCATTTATCATTCACAAAGAAGCTGAATTTAAACCGCTTTCTGAAACTAAAAAATCCTTGGGCGGATTATTCGGATTTTTACGAAGAGGCGGAGAAGAAAAATTACAAAAAGTAGAGTCAGTCAAAGCAGAGGTGAAAATAGGCGATAAATCCTTGAAAACCGAACCTCCCAAAATTACCAAAACCGAACCGCCTAAGGTCAGGGTGGTTCATTATACCGAATTTCAACCAGCGGTCAGTCCTTTCCCAGAGGCCGCAGACCAACGCAGACAAGAACGCGGATCAACGCAGACGGACATAAAGATTGAAACAGAAAAATTTCCGCGTGAGTCAGCGTTAAGTCCGCGAGAGTCCGCGCTTAGTGAAATTAAGCCGCCGGAAAATTTACCTGTGGTGAGTCGAGCCGAACCACCTCCACCTGTAGTGAGCAAAGTTGAGCCACCAATAGAAACAAAACCGATACCCGTGGCGGCCGGAGCCGAACCATTAGATTTGCGTCGAGCTCCGGTCGAAGCTAAATCAGCATCAGAAACCAAACCGGTGTCTGAAAAAAAAGCCCCGACGCTCGCCGAAGGCGAAGTCGGGGTCCCGACCGCGAAGCGCGTCGGGGAAAAAGAGGAAATGATTGATTTAAGCACCTTTAAAAAGATTTAATATGCAATTTCAAATCCCTCAATTTATTGAAGTTGAAAATAAAATTGTCGGACCTTTGGCCCTAAGGCAATTTTTATATTTGGCAGGGGCCGGCGCTCTCAGCTTTATATTTTATTTTGTCTTGGAAATTTGGCTTTGGCTTTTGATTACCGCAATTATGGGAGCAATCGCCATATCTTTGGCTTTTATTAAATATAACGGTCAGCCACTGCCAAAGATTGCCTGGATAGCTTTCAGTTTCTTTTGGAGACCGAAATTTTATCTTTGGCAGAGAGAAGCAAAACTTATTTCCATTCCCGAGGTTGAAGAAAAAAGAAAAACCCTCCAACAATTTTTTTCAGAAATGCCGTCTGTCAAAAAACTTTGGCAGGATTTAATAACGACCAAAACCCCTATTCCCAAAAGAGAAAAAGGTCTGCGGACGCCCTATTGGGGTAGGCAGCCGAAAGAGAAATTTGAGATTTTTAGAAAATTAACAGGAGAAAGAGAAATTGCGAGAAGAATAGATTACAGATAATGCGATACTAATCTTATCACAGGAATTTGTTTCGAGGCTCACAATGAATTGGGGCGATATAGCCGAGAAAAACAATATGGAGATTTAATTGAGAAGAAATTAATTGCCGTTCATATTCCTTATAAAAGAGAGTATAATATCAAAAATACGGGAAATATAATCGATTTTTTGATAGATAATAAAATCATTATTGAATTAAAATCTAAGAGATTTATCGGCAGAGATGATTATTATCAAATTCAACGGTATTTACAAATTTTAAATATTAAGCTTGGAATGATTATAAATTTTAGAAATCGTTATCTCAAGCCGATAAGAATTATCAGAATAGATACTGATATTAAAAATAAATTCGTATAATTAGCATTCATTTGTATATTGGCATCGATTTTATGAAAGAAGCTCAATCAACGCAACAATTTGTTGAAATTGAAGACATCCGAAACGGGGCGGTGATTTTAAAAAACGGCTCGCTTCGCACTGTTTTGATGGTTTCCGGAATCAATTTTGAATTAAAGTCGGAAGAAGAACAAAACGTTATAAGTTATGCTTATCAAAATTTTCTGAACACTTTAGATTTTTCGGTTCAACTTGTCATTCACTCCCGGAAATTGAATATCGAAAATTATCTTAATAAATTGGCGGAACGCCAGAATCAAGAAGCCAACGAATTGTTGAAAAACCAAATCTCAGAATATATTGAATTTATTAAGTCTTTCGTGGAATTAAACGCGGTAATGGCAAAAACTTTCTTTGCGGTCGTGCCTTATGACCCAATAGTAATTCCTTCGGGCGGTAAAAAATTGCTTAAATTTTTCAAATTTGGCAGCAAAACCAAAATTTCTGCTTTAGAGGAAAGTTTAGAGGAAAAAATAACTCAGCTTAACCAAAGAACCGAGCAGGTAATTAATGGCTTAAGCCAGATTGGTTTGCGAGTAGTTGCCCTGAATGACGAAGAATTGATGGAGTTATTTTATAATCTTTACAATCCGGAAACCATGGAGAAAAAAGAACTAAAAATTGCCAAAGAATAACGCGATGCTAATATACTAATTCATACGAATTATACGAATATTAGTATCATTAGTATCCATTTGTATATTGGCATCGATTTAGCGAAGCGATGGAAAACATAAAAATTCCCCAACCTTATAAGGCAGGCGAAAAAGACATCAAAGATGTGATCGCCCCGGCCGGATTGGAAGTTAACCCGGCATATTTAAAACTTGGCGATAAATTCGTTAAAACTATTTTCATTTTTACTTATCCTCGCTATCTGGCTACTGGTTGGTTTAACCCGATTATTAACCTTCCCGAACTTTTGGATATTTCTATTTTTGTCCATCCAGTTGATACGGCTTTGGCCTTAAGAAATCTCCGCAGAAAAACCGCTCAGATAGAAGCCCAGCTTCTTGAACGGCAGGAAAAGGGATTGGTTAGGGACCCGGTGCTGGAAACCGCTTTTCAGGATATTGAGACACTCCGGGACCAGCTTCAGCAGGCTCAGGAAAAATTGTTTAATGCCGGTGTCTATGTCACCATCTACGCTGATACTTTGGAAGGATTAAACAAGCTGGAAGAAAGATTGAATTCTCTGTTTGAATCCCAGCTGATTTATGCCAAACCTGCTACCTTCCAGCAGTTAGACGGTTTCGCTTCAACTTTGCCGCTTAACTCAGACAAGCTTTTAATCCATACGCCGCTCAACTCCGGTCCGATTTCTTCATTATTTCCTTTTGTTTCGGTGGACCTTACTTCAGACGAAGGAATTCTTTATGGCGTTAATCGCCATAATAATACTTTGGTAATTTTTGACCGCTTCTCTTTGGAAAATGCCAATTCGGTTGTCTTCGCTAAAGCCGGAGCCGGGAAATCGTATGCTTGTAAATTGGAAATTATCAGGTCAATGATGATGGGCATTGACGTTTTGATTATTGACCCGGAAAACGAATATCAGAAATTGGCCGAGTCAGTGGGGGGTAGTTTCTTTAAAATTTCTCTGACCTCGAAAAATCAAATTAATCCTTTTGACATTCCGATTATACCGAAAGGCGAGGACCCGGCCGACATTTTTAAATCCCACATTCTTAATCTAGCTGGCCTGATGAAATTAATGTTTGGGACGATTACTCCCGAAGAAGAAGCAATTTTAGACCGGGCCATTACCGCCACCTATGAATCCCAAGACATTACCCCAGACAAAAAAGATTTTACCAATCTTCAGCCGCCTCTTTTAGAGGATTTTCAAACAGTGCTTGGGAGTATGGAAGGAGGCAGGGGATTGGCTCGGCGTCTGGAAAGATTTACCAAGGGAAGTTATGCCGGCTTTACCAATAAACCCACCAACATTGACATTAAAAATCGCTTGATTGTTTTTTCGGTCCGGGATTTGGAAGAGCAGTTGCGGCCGATTGCCATATATATTGTGTTGAATTTCATCTGGAATCTGATAAGGGCGGAAATGAAAAAAAGGATTATGGTGATTGATGAGGCCTGGTGGTTGATGAAATACCCTGACAGCGCCGCCTTTCTTTTTTCCTTGGCTAAACGTTGCCGGAAATATTATTTGGGTCTGACCACCATCACCCAGAATGTTGAGGACTTTTTGGAATCGCCATACGGACGGCCGATTATTACCAATTCCGCAATTCAGCTTTTACTTAAACAGGCGCCGGCCAGCATTGACGTGGTAGCTAAAACTTTCAATCTTTCGGAAGCGGAAAAGGGATTGCTTTTGGGGGCTGATGTGGGCGAAGGGGTATTTTTCGCCGGCCTCAAACATGTGGCCATTCAGATTATCGCTTCTTACTTTGAAAATAAAATTATTACGACAAAACCGGAGGAATTATTGGAAATGAAAGAATAAATGCGATGCTAATTAGCGAAGCGAATATGGATGAAGAACAAAAAATCATTTCTCTGCCCGAAACCATTATTTTGATGTTATATATAGTTCCGCTTGATATTATTGGGCTAATTCTTCTTTTTTTCGGCTTAGATGATTTCTTTATACTTGATATTTTAACCTTCCCAGTTACTCAATTTTATTTTAGAATTAAAGGAGTAAAATCAACATATGATTTAATCGCCGGTATTTTGGAGTTAATTCCTTATATTGGTGGCTTGCCTATAAAAACCATTGGCGTGGCAATCACAATTTATATGGCTAACCACCCGAAATCTGCCAAGATAGCTCAGGTAGCCACCGGCAAAATTATTTCTGCTAAAGCCGGAGCAGCCGGAGTAGCGGGAGCAGCCGGAGCAGAGAAGAAATAAAATGAGCATATCAAATATTAAAAATTTTATATTCTCAGTTTCTATTTTCTATTTTCTACTTTCTACTTTCTATTTGGTAGAAGCTCAATCTTCGCCTCAATTTTTAATTTCTTGGCAGGCTGAGAGTTATGCGCCGAGTTGGTATCAAGGAAAAATTTTGGCTATAAACGGAACGCCGATTTCGATTAGTTTTGAATTAATTGACAACGCTAAAATAGCCGACCTCTCAAAAACCAAAGTGCGCTGGTATGTCAACGACAAATTAATTAAGAATGAAAATGACGGCTTGGGAATAAAATCTTTAAAAATCACTGTTCCTGATTATGCCGGTCAGGAAACGGAAATAAGAATATCAATAGTTGATTATAAAGGAGGAGAAATATTAGATAAAATCATCAGAATTCCCGTTAGGGGACCAGAGGCAGTAATTAATGTTCCTTATCCGGATGCCAAAATCAGTACTGGTTTATCGATTTTTCAGGCAACCCCGTTTTTCTTTAATATTAAAGATAGAAATAGCCTTTCTATTGAATGGTCGGCTAATGAGCAAAAAGCCGAAGGCGCTTTTGACAATCCTTGGTCGCTGAATTTGAATATAGATCCCCGAACCCCTTCTGGTTTTGTTGTCGGTCTTCGCGCCACAGTTCAAAATATTTTAAATCAACTAGAAACCGCCAGTAAGACTATTCAATTAAAAGTAAAATAATGATATGCAAAAGATAAAATTTATCATTGGCACAGTTACTATCATAGTCATTGTCATAGTTGTATTGGCTAATGTAGTTTTAGCTGCCGAATCCTCGCCTCAAATAAAGCTTACTTATCCTTGGTCAGAGGAAAAATCTCCAGCTGGTTTAGTATCTCGTTTTTATAAAATTGCTTTGGGATTGGCTGGCGCCGCTGCCTTGGGAGTTTTAATTTACGGAGCAATTTTATGGACGGTTTCCGGAGCAGTCACCAGCAAACAAGACGCCCTGGAATGGATTAAAGGCGCTTTATGGGGCTTGGTGCTTTTGCTTGGTGCTTACCTGATTCTTTGGACTATTAATCCGGATTTGGTGAATTTAAAAAGCCAGGAAGAATTATTTAAGCCGATAGCGCCCGGAACCGCTACAACGATTACGCCTACGCCAGGCACTTCTACTGATGCCCAAATTCGTCAATATTTGAGTCAAATTAGTGGCGGCAAAATCACGGTTAATTACCCAGAGCCCCGGACGAGTCTTAATGGCCTACGCGATAGCACTATTTCTGGCGTTCTTTCACTTTGGAATAGTTGTGGCAAATGTGATTTGGTTATCACCGCAGGAACTGAAACAGCTTATCATGCGCCTGGTAAATTTGGTCACGCCTCTGGCTACAAAGTTGATTTAAGGCCGACCGACGATCTAAACAGCGCCATTTATAACCGTATTGCCACTTCTTGTCGGATTCCGCCACCAGCTAATACCAACTGTGCAGGCCTAGACGGAAATACTTATCGATATGAAACTAATCCTAATCACTGGGATGTCTGCTTCCAGTGCCCTTCAAAATGAAAAAAATCATTATCATCATTAGTGTGATTTTGGGAATTGTTGCCATGGGGCTAGGTGTTTATTTTGCCTGGCAAAAAACCAAGACAATTTTAACGCCGCCAGGCATAGGCCAACAGCCGACAGCCAGCAACCAACAATCAACAACCGGCGAGCAGCAGCCAGCAGCAGCTCAGAAGTTAAAAATTCTCAGCGATCAACCAATTTTTGATTATTGGATTTTTTATCCGGCTGCTACTTCAACCGATAGCAAAATTTTTTATCTCAGCCAAGACGGTAAAATTTTTCAATTAGAAGGCGGTAAAAGCGAAGCGGTCAGTTCAGAGCCGATTGGAAATATACAAATGATTAAATCCTCTCTTGACGGAAAGCGGGTGCTTATCAAATTCGGCGATTTTATTTCCCCTAAATTCATAATTTTTAACACCGAAGCCAAAGTTTTTGAACTTTTGCCGGAAAATATTACAGCCGCGGCTTTTTCTCCGGATGCTAAGAAAATTGCCTATTTGGAAAAGAATAGCGGCAATTTAATGATTAAAGATTTAATAGGCGCTAAACCCAAAACCGTAAAAGTTTTGTCTTTTAACCAAAAAGATTTTGATTTGGATTGGATTTTAGCGGAAAAAATCGTTCTCACCCCTAAACCATCGGCTTTCTACCGAACCTCAAGTTGGATGATTGATATCAACAAAAAAACCTTAATTGCCCTGGGAACAGAAGTTAACGGCTTAATGATGAAATGGTCTGCAGACGGGAAGGCGGGTCTGCAATTTTCCAGCCAATCAGAGGGAAGAGAGGGCCGCTTAAATTTAATCAATGAACAGGGGGCGGTTCAGGCGGTTTTAGATTTCATTACTTTGCCGGACAAATGTTTTATTTCTCAACCAAAAATTTATTGCGCAGTTCCCGAGAGTATCCCCGCAAAAACTGTTTTGCCGGACGATTATCTGAAAAGAGCCGTCTATTTTAAAGATGTTTTTTATCAGATTGATATCACTCAAAATTCTCTTTCGGAAATTCTGGCCGGAACCGAACCAACCCTTGATGCCACCCGTCTGAATTTAGTTGATAATAAACTGCTTTTCATTAACAGATACGACAACGGGCTTTATAGTTTGGAATTGTAATGAAACGTTTTTTTCAAAAACTTCTTTTATACGCTAAGCTGCCGGAGATGCGGCTATTTTGGTTTTTTCTAGCGGTTGCTCTTATTTTTTTAGCTGTTAACGTTTTTTATCTTCCTCAATTGTGGTTTTTCATTAACTTGGGAGTCTTTTTGGTTTTGGGAGCCATTATTTTGGTCAATAATCTTCGTTTAGCCCGCTCAAACTTGGAGATTAAAATTGAACGTAATGAACTGATGAGTATTATTTCTAATCTTACGGACGGCATTATCGCTTATGACCCGAATTTCAGAATTTTAATTTTTAATCGGGCGGCTGAGCAGATTTTTAATCTTAAAGCCCAAGAAATTATTGGTCAGTATTTTGCCCCGGAACGCGCTCAGGAATCGCACTTAAGATTACTTAGCCAGGTCATTTTTCCTTCTTTGGCGCCAGTGGTGATGAGGCGGTCAGAGGCCGGTATTTATCCTCAGGCTGTTGACCTTTTTTTTGATGAACCAAAAATGGAACTTCGGGTGGCTACCGATAAAATTATCGATTCCAGTGGCCAACTTCTGGGTTTTGTTAAAATAGTTCATGACCGAAGCAGAGAAATTGAGCTGCTTCGCTCAAAAACCGAATTTATTGCCGTGGCTTCCCATCAATTGCGAACGCCCTTAACCAGCCTTCATTGGGCGCTTGAGTCTTTAGCCAAGCAGAACCTTGAAGCAAGCGAAAAAGAATTGGTTAATACCGGCTTAGAAGCGTCAGTTAAACTTTTAAAAATAGTCAATGATTTATTAGATGTTTCTAAAATTGAGGAGGGACGCTTTGGTTATCAATTTGAGAATGTCAATATTATCAGTTTCATTGAGGAAATTATTAAAAGCATGAAAGATTTTGCCAAGCAATTCGGTATTAAAATTTATTTTCAAAAACCAACCGAGCCCTCTATCGCTCTTTCGGTTGACCCCCAGAAATTATCAATGGTAGTTTCCAATCTTTTAGACAATGCCATTAGATATAATGTGCCAAATGGCGAGGTGACGGTCGCTGTTGAACGGGTAAAAAATCAGTCCTATATTAAAATTAGCGTTAAAGATACTGGAATAGGCATTCCGGCTGATGAGTTGAACAAATTATTCAGCAAATTTTTCCGAGCCGAGAATGCAACGAAATTCTATCCAGAGGGCTTAGGTTTGGGGCTTTATATTGTTAAAAATATCATTAAGCGTCACGGCGGCCAGATTTGGGTAGAATCCGAGATTAACCGCGGCAGTACTTTTTACTTCACTTTGCCGACTGACCCCAAATTAATACCGCCAAAGGAGATTGTGTACGGAGAAGAATAAAGGATATGCCGGAACTTCCCGAAGTTGAAACAATTAGAAGCCAACTTGAAAAATTAATTGTTGGCAAAAAGATTACAAAGGTTGATGTTGGCTTGCCAAGAATGGTCAAGTTATCCTTGGATAAATTCCGAAAGATTGTTGTTGGCGCAAAAATAGAAAGTATCGGTCGGAGAGCAAAAATTTTGATTTTTGGGCTATCCAATGGCTGGAGTATGCTGATACACCTGAAACTTTCCGGCAGATTGATTTTTCGCAAAAAAGGCGAGATATTAAAAGACGAAGACGCAAAGTGGAATCATTTAATTTATTATTTTCAAGATGGCAGCCGGCTTTTTCATAATGATTTAAGACAGTTTGGCTATGTCAAACTTATAGAAACCGATAAACTGGCTGATTTTTTTAAAAAAGAGAAATTAGGGCCGGAACCGCTTAAAAAATATTTTACTTTTGAGGATTTTTCGGCTATCTTGAAACGAAAACCCAAAGCAAAAATCAAGCAATTTTTAATGGACCAGCAGAATATCAGCGGTATCGGCAATATTTATTCTGACGAGATTCTGTTTTTCGCCGGCGTGCATCCGTTAAGAAAAATCAGTGAGCTTAAACCCAAAGAAACCAAAAAAACTTTTCAAGGCATAAAGAAAATATTAACAGAGGCGTTAAAATTACAAGGTTCATCCGTTGACCTTTATCTCAATGCCTTAGGCAAAGAAGGGGAATATGTACCGCGACTGAAAGTTTACGGCCGGGAAGGAGAAAAATGCAAAAAATGCGGCGGCGTAATACAGCGCCTCAAAATTGGCGGTCGTTCAGCCCACTATTGCCCGAGCTGTCAAAAAGTTTTAAATTAATTAGTATTATCTTGTAGATTAGTGTTATTTTTTTATGCTCAAATATATCTTTGTTGTTGGTGGCGTTATGTCCGGGGTTGGCAAAGGTGTAGCTGCCGCCTCAATCGGAAAAATTTTACAGTCCCGGGGTTTTGAGGTCACGGCTATTAAGATTGATCCCTATGTCAATGTTGATGCCGGCACCATGAATCCCACAGAGCATGGGGAAGTTTTTGTTTTAGATGACGGAATGGAATGTGATCAGGATATGGGAAACTACGAGAGATTTCTGGATTGCGACTTGACGCGCGCCAACTATATGACAACCGGAAGCGTCTATCAGGCGGTCATCAACCGGGAGAGAAATTTGGGTTATGGCGGAAAGTTTGTTTCGGTCGTACCCTACATCCCTCTCGAGGTTATCGATCGAATTGATAAAGCGGCGACCAAGAGTAAGGCCCAGGTTGTAATCACTGAAATCGGTGGAACGGTCGGCGAATACGAGAATATTCTCTTTCTGGAAGCGATTCGTATATTGAAATCAAAAAAACCGGCGGACGTTCTTTTGGTTTTGGTTAGTTTTCTTCCCACGCTCGGAGCTGGTGGAACAGAATTAAAGACCAAACCTACGCAGCACGCCGTGCGGGCAATAAACAGCGTCGGTCTCCACCCCGACATTATTCTTGCTCGGGCGCATATTCCGATTGATGAAAAACGGAGAGAAAAAATAGCTTTTCACTGTAGCATTCCCGAAGAAAATGTTATATCCGCTCCGGATATTTCCAGCATCTATGAAGTGCCTGTTAATTTTGAAAAGGATAATTTAAGCGGAGTGATTCTGAAAAAGCTGAATCTGAAGCCGCGAGGTAAAAACATAAGAGGCTGGAATAGGCTGGTTGCAAGCATCCGTCGTGCCAAAAAACCAGTCAAGATCGGCATTGTCGGCAAGTATTTCGATGCTGGTGATTTTATTCTGGAGGATTCATACATTTCAGTCATTGAGGCCGTGAAGCACGCTACCTATTTTTTTAAAAGAAAGCCGGAGTTCCACTGGTTAAACGCCGACGAATTCACTCATTCTAATAATTTAAAGAAACTTTCCGAATATCAAGGTATTGTTATTCCAGGCGGTTTCGGGAGTCGGGGAGTAGAAGGAAAAATCGCCGCCATCCGTTATCTGCGAGAGAAAAAAATTCCCTTTTTGGGTCTCTGCTACGGAATGCAGCTTGCAATAGTGGAATACAGCCGTTCAATGTTGGGATATAAGGATGCCAATACCACGGAGATTAATCCTAAAACTAAACATCCGGTCATTGATATTTTGCCAGAACAAAAGAAAAATCTGACGGAGAAAAATTTCGGCGGAACAATGAGACTAGGGGCTTATCCGGCGGTTTTGAAAAAGGGGACGATTGCCCAATCAGCTTATAAAGAGCACCTGATTTCCGAGCGGCATCGCCACCGCTATGAAGTCAACTCGGCGTATGTTGAAAAATTAGAAAAGAAAGGGATTGTTTTTTCCGGTTTTTCGCCGGACCGCCGGCTGATGGAAATTATGGAATTACCCAAATTAAAACACCCGTTTTTTGTGGGTACTCAGTTCCACCCGGAATTTAAATCAAGACCCTTAAAACCCCACCCGCTTTTCAGGGAATTTATCAAGGCAGCTATTAATAAAAGGATTTAGAATTCAGGAGTTAGGATTTAGGGATTAAAAAATTTCCTAAATTCTATATTCTAAATCCTAAATTCTCATCTTTATGGTCATTTTGCTCTACGGTCCGGATTCTTATCGCCGGCAGAAAAAATTGAATAAGATTATTGAGGAATACCGCAATAGATACTCCAATCTCTCTTGCGATTATTTTGATTTAGAGAATCTGGATGAATTTTTCAGGTTAAAGGAATTCGCGGCCCAAATGCTGATTTTTGACAATAAAAAATTAGCGGTTTTGAAGAGCGTCTATGAAATTGACACCCCAAAAATACAAGAATTTTTGAAGAAATATTTAAATTCCGAAAATTTTACCGTTTTAATTTCTGAAGAGAAGTCGCCGCCGCTAGAATTAAAATTTTTATTAAAGAAATCGTTTTCGGTCGAAGAATTTAAAGAACTTAAAGAAGAAAATTGGCGGTTTTTTATCCGAAAAGAGGCTGGCGAGCGGAAATTATTGCTCACTCTGCAAGCCGTAAATTTTTTGGCCGAAGCTTTTAAAAGAGACGGTTGGGGTTTGATTAATGAACTGGATAAGCTGAGTCTGCTTTCCCAAAAAGGTCCGATTGACACGAAAGATTTGAAGAAAATCGGCGACTATCCTTATCAATCTCCTAATATTTTTACTTTTATCAATGCGATTATTAGAAATTGGTCCTTATCGCAGAGAATTACAACTTTAGAGAAATTATTTATCGGTCAGGAGGAGCCGGTTAAAATTTTTAATATTTTAGCGAGTTTGAATTGGCTGCCCAAAAAACTGCTTCAAAAATTGGCTGATTACGATGGGATGGTGAAATCAGGCAAATTAGATTATGAAGAAGTTTTGGTTGACTTGTCTTTGAGCGGGTAAGGGGAATCGAACCCCTATTAACAGGTTGGAAACCTGTAGTAATAGCCATTATACGATACCCGCAATTTTTCTAAATTATAACGCAATTCTTGTATTTTTGAATAGGGGGTGTTATAATAAAATCAAAATGATTTCTAATTTTTATTCAAAAATCCCAAAGCGGGTCAGGATACTGATCCTTTTTATATTTATTATTCTGCTCGCTTATTTCGTTCTGCGGTTTTTGATTGTAGATGTAAAGAACGTTCCGGAAGATTTTCTGCGGGCTCGGCAAGAGGCCTCTTTGATTGCCCAGGATATTGTGACTATTTCAAATGAATCAACCAACAGCCTTGGCGAGATTGTCAGACTTGACAAAGAACGTAAATATACCGAGGCCCTTGTTTTAATATCCAAGGAATTAGAGCGTAATCGCCAAGCCAGAGAGAGGGCTATTAAACTTTCGGTTCAGTTGGAAACAATGGCAAAAAATCTGGCCGAGATTTCTCCGGCTTCAGCCGGACAAAAAGCTTTAGAGGCAATTAGCTCTGAAACCGCTCTAATCAGTCGCTTGATTACTTATAATGATTATCTTACTCAGCTTTTAGAAATACTGAGGGGGAAATTTTTAGGGAAAACTGATGGTGATAGAATTGCCGAATTAATTACTAAAATAAATGACGAAGCGCGGGCAATTAATGATTTAAACCAGAAATTTAACGATACAATGAATGAATTTGACTTAAAATAGAATAATTAAAAAACCGCTCCGACCGCGGTCGGAGCGGTTTTTTTGTCGGGCTGCTGGGAATCGAACCCAGACCGCATGCTCCTTCACCCCTCACTCTTTTTTTGTCGGGGCACAGAGATTCGAACTCTGACTAAATCCTCCCAAAGGACTCGTGCTGCCATTACACTATGCCCCGTCAATTTTTTTGTAACAATCTCTTTAGTGAAGAATCTAATTTTAAATAAATAGATTTATCGGAGTATCTAATCTTACAAGTTCCTCTACTTTTACCTATTTTATTTCCCTGAGGTCTGATAATTGTTTTTGTAAATCTTTGCTTTGGTATATTAGTTAAATTAGACCAATAGTTTTCTATTGCGCATTGATCATCTCCTTTATGAATTTGGAGTTGTAATTTTAAACGCGATTCATCTATTTTTACGTCTTTTCTCAAAAAATCTAAAAACAACTTAATTATTTCTGGATTTGTATTTGTAACATCTACATTATAAACCCAAGTATTTTTCCCACGCTTATCTTTATAAGCTTTTGTTCCTTCTGTCCACCAAATTATTAGTCCGATAATTTCCCTAAGATTATGTCTCATACATTAATTTTAGCACTTACATGCTATTTAGCAAGTTGATAAATACAATAATCGATTCTCAAGTCATAATTTCGAGATGGAAGTGGACATAATAAAGGATAGCTAACTAACCAGGCGTACCACCATCATACTCCGGCCCGGTAAAATTTCTAACGGGGGGACGATTTCAAGTTTTTCCCTGCCTGGCCGGCAGGCAGGTTTGGCGGGAAACCCTTTTATATTTTAGCAAGTTTTATCTTTTTTTCCAAAATAACAAACAAAAGAGCCGAGATTACCGCCATTACACTTCCAAAAATAAATGGCGCGCTAACACCAATATAAGTCCAAAGCAATCCGGCAATAAGAGAGGCAAAAAAAGTGCAAAGGCCGATTGTCGTCTGATAAATGCCAAAAGCGGTGCCTGCCTTTTCTTGGGGAACTAAATTAGAAATATAAGCCTTTCCCACTCCTTCGGTAATAGCCATATAAATTCCGTAAAATGGAAAAAGAAACCAGAGAAAAAGACTGATATTTGTAAGGCCGAAAAAAAGATAAATAAAGGAAAAAAGCAAGAAGCCAGTCAACAGCACTTTTTTGGGCCCGATTTTATCAGAAATGATACCGGCAGGCATTGAAAAAATGGCGTAGGTAAAATTAAAAAGAACATAAGCAAGTATAACCAATACTACCGACAAACCTAAATTTTGCGCTCGCAATATTAAAAAAGCGTCCGAACTATTTCCCAAAGCAAAAACGAAACTGATGAGTAGAAAAATCTTAAAAGAAGAATCAAGATTGCGCCAACTAAAATTAAGGGCAGGAAAAAGATTTTCCTCTTTTCTCTTTTCTTTAACAAAAATAATAAGTAAGAGAACGCCAATACAAGCGGGGATAAAGGCGAGAAAGAAAATCAAACGAAAATTATTATCTAAAAAATGGATTGCCAAAAGAGCAATAAGAGGCCCTGCCACCGCTCCCAAAGTATCAAGCGCTCGATGAAAGCCAAATGATCTTCCGCGAGCCGAGTTCTCTGAGCTTTCGGCAATTAAAGCGTCTCTGGCAGAAGTGCGTGTACCTTTGCCAAAACGGTCAATAAACCGAGCAAACAAAACAAATGGCCAGCTATAAGCCAAACTTAAAATTATTTTAGAAATGGCTGAAAATGAATACCCAGCAATAATAAAGGGTTTTCTTTTTCGGAATTTATCGGAAAGCCAGCCGGAAACTACCTTTAAAATGCTGGCGGTTGATTCAGCTATGCCCTCTATTAAACCGACAACAGCCACTGGCGCGCCCAAGACACTCGTGAGAAAAATCGGAACGATGGGATAAATCATCTCCGAGGCCATATCATTAAAAAAGCTCACTAGTCCCAAAACAAAAACATTTTTAGAAATACCAAGTTTATTTTTCATAAAGTTTATTTCATTAAATCATCAAGACCAATCCCCAAACCTTTGGCTATCTTCATAACCGTTTGAATAGAGGGCTTGGTGATAACATTTGTTTCAATTTTGGTCAGCGTTGTATAGGGAAGATCAGATTTTCTCGCCAATTCGTCCTGCGTCAATCCTTGCTTATTGCGAAGCTGTTTTATCTTATCCCCAATTGTTTCGTTATTGTTTTGACTTTTCATAGTTTCCTAAGTATGATAGTATTAGTATGGGTGCTTATCTAACCTTGCATAAATATGATAACAAATAAAATGAAAACAGTCCAATTAAAAATGGGGGAAGCCCGCTTTTGGCCAGCCCCGCAGTAGCGGGGCAAAGATAAAAAATTCCAATTTGCGCTTAAAATCGGCTGGCGAGCCCTCGCAGAGGGCGAGCCAACAAAGACATTTCCCAATTGGCGGTGTGCGTTCGAAAAAATTCGAACAGATTTCGCCCAAAATTTGTAGGGCGGGCGGAATTCCCCCCAAACCCCCCTTCCGCCCGCCCGAAGAAGCGACCCTTTCGGATTGAAAAACTGCCAAAGAACCTGAAAAAATATCGTCTCGAACTTCATTTTGGGCCAAAAGCGGGCTTCTCTCATTTTTAATTGGACTAA
>Ga0210053_1001711_pt1 | contig 19735 bp, 16 predicted proteins | sample CryGeymeta201512_FD_185467 | JGI IMG/M metagenome (GOLD analysis project Ga0210053, IMG submission 185467) | Groundwater microbial communities from Crystal Geyser aquifers in Utah, USA - Crystal Geyser metaG 2015-12 (SPAdes) (version 2) | ecosystem: Environmental > Aquatic > Deep subsurface >... | reverse complement strand
TCCAATAAATTACTTATATAAATAATGCTTACTTAAGGTTTTCGGATGGCGAGGGACTCGCAGAATTTATGAATGAAGCGATCAAGGAATATTGTAAAAAATAATGGAAAAAATGCCGCTTTTTAATTGTTTATTAACCTTTATTTATCAATAAGTATATTCCCTACTCTTATTCTAACTATATATTATATAAGTAAGCTTAAACATTCAAGACAAAGTATAAAACGAAAAAGTTTTTTCAATAAAAAAATACTTAAATTATTAAAATTTCCCCTCTTTTAAATAAAAAACCCCTGCTTTTTAATGCAAGGGTTTTGATAAGTAATTTATTATTTGTTTGTTTAAGAAGTAATATTTATTTAAAATATTTTTTTATTATAGAGTATACAACAAAATTGTAACATAAATTATATTCTTAGAATAATATTTTATACAATTGTTTTTAATATCATTTCTAAATATTTTTCACTAATATCATCAGAGTTTTTTATACAATTTTTAATCTGTCGAAGAATATTATCATCCATGGAACTTATCATTTTAATTTGCTGTTTAAAATGTTTATTTAACATACAAGTATAATCGTATTCATAAATCTCATATAATAAAAGCCAAGTATCTTTTAGGAAAAAATTACACGCATTTATAAAAAAATAATGTGAATTCTTTTGACATCCCTTTGGTGTCTTCATTTGATAAGGAGGTCTTTCTCTTGATGTCGTACGACAAAACAAGTATGGCTCATTTTCTCTGGGATTATTTAATAGAACAATTAGTTTTTCACCCATTTCATTATCTTTAAATTCAAACTTTATATCAAAAAGTATACATCCTGATTTAAGTTCGGTCACTATTTAACATCTCGTAGGTTTCTTGTATAAATTTTTGTCTTGCTATAGCTTCCTCTTTATTTATAGATTTTTCTGTATCATCAATAGCTAACATATAATCTATTTTCTTTTTTTCTCCTTTACTTTTTAAAGTTGTATACCAAGGTTTTCCCTTTAAGTGACTTATTTCGGTCATTTCTTCTGCTTTAGCAGATTTATAAATTTCAGTTACTTCTTCTAAAATTCTTTTTTCGCGTTTTGAGAAAACCTTCATATTTGGTTGTTGTTTGGCACATATTTCATGCAATTTATCTTTTTTTACTATCACAAAATAGGGTTGAAATTCATTTGAAATTATATCTTCACTAAATTTATAAAATAAACTTCTTGGAACGGGACCTTTTTCCCAAGCGTAATAATCCAAACCAGTTACTGACTTCCCAGTCTCTTTAAAATGTATAAAATCTAAATGAAATAATAATTTACATATTTTGGTTTTTCCTGGATACTTAACTTTTTTTATAAAATAAAGAATACTATTTACTAATTTTTCTTTATTTATATATTCCATAATACATTCATTCCTTCTTAATAATAATTTTTAAAATATTTACTTATTTAATTAATAATATGGTTATTTCCCAAAAAGTAAACAAACCTGTCCTCGACCTGATCGGGGAATGGTAATGTAGGGGAATGTAGGGGTCGGATTTATCCGACCCGCTTATTTACGGGTTCGATAAATCGAACCCCTACAAAATAATTATAACCAAAAAGTTATAATTTACTACAAAATTATCTGCAACGCACCATATAAAAAATCTTTTAAAAATATTTTTAGCTTTTTGGGTTACAACCATTATATCATAAATTGAAATTAAGTATTATTCCTTTAAATTAAGCTTCTCCTAAACTATAACCAATGAAGTTTTGGGATCAAAGATATGAGTCTTTTCCATGTCTATTACTACTTCCATGGTCTGTTCTATTTCCACCTGGGTACGTGCATCCATCTTTCCTACCAGAGAATGCTTTCCGCAAGCCAGGTAAATAAAAATCTCCGCCCCTAAAGGTTCAATTACATCCACTTTTGCTTTTATAGTATTAGAAGGTGTAGCGTTAGAAACAAATTGCTTATCATGAAGATCCTCAGGTCTTACTCCAAAGATCACTTCTTTCCCCACATAATCTGCTATTTTAGAATAAAAATCCTGGGGAAGCTTTACTTTAAGACTTTCTGTATCGATAAAATAGTCTCCATTCTCCTTTACAATCTTAGAATCTATAAAATTCATGGCTGGAGAACCAATAAAACCAGCCACAAATTTATTATTCGGTTTTTTATAAACTTCTAAAGGTGCACCTGACTGTTGTAGGCGACCATCATTCATTATAAATATTCTGCTAGCCATAGTCATTGCTTCTACTTGATCATGGGTTACATAGATTATAGTAGCCCCTAATCTACGGTGCAGTTTACTGATTTCTGCCCTCATGGCCACCCTTAACTTGGCATCTAAATTAGAAAGGGGTTCATCAAATAAAAATACCTTTGGTTTTCGGACAATGGCTCTTCCTACTGCTACCCTCTGTCTCTGTCCTCCCGATAGCTGTTTAGGTTTTCTCTTTAATAAATTTTCTATCCCTAATATTTCAGCTGCTTCCTGCACTCTTTGTTCGATTTCTTTCTTGGGAAATTTCCGCAATTTTAATCCAAAAGCCATATTATTATAAACATCCATATGAGGATAAAGGGCATAGTTCTGGAAGACCATAGCAATATCTCTATCTTTGGGTTGAACATCATTTACTAACTTATCTCCAATATAGATCTCTCCTGTGGTTGCTTCCTCTAAACCAGCAATTGCTCTTAAAGTGGTAGTCTTTCCACAACCAGACGGACCAACTAAGACCGCAAACTCCTTATCCTTTATCTCTATATTTAGATCATCTACTGCGGTCACCTCTTTAAATTTTTTAGTAAGATTCTTTAAGATGACATTTGACATTTTAATTCCTCCCTTTTTTTAAGATTCTAATGAATATTTTATTATATTTTTAGATTTAAATCTATAATTTATATTTTTTAACCTTCCAATAAATCATCAGCTATTTGAGAAATTTTTTTTAAGCGATGGTAAATGCCTGACTTAGTAATTTTATAATCTGTCTCCTCAACTAATTCCTGTAAACTGGCATAAGGCAATTTTTTTCTGATTTTAGCTATTCTAGCTAATTTAGACGAAATGCTCTGTAAACCTATTTCTTTCTCTATTATATCAATGCTATGTAACTGTTTAGCTGCAGAAAGAACTGTTTTATCTAAATTAGCTGTCTCACAATTAACTAATCTATTTACTATATTTACTACATCTTTTCTAGCCCTTACCTCTTGAAAATACAATAAGGCATTTTGAACACCAATTAGGCGTAAAAACTCAAAAATACTATCTCCCTTCTTTAAATATACCACCCACTTCTTCTTCCAAAAACTTACCCGGGAGTTTAAATCATAATAGTCAAAAAGGTGATGAATAAAGTTTGCCTCCATCTCATCATTAACCGAAATTTCCAAATGGTACATCTTTTCTGGATCGTTTACAAATCCATTTACTAAAAAAGCCCCTCTCAAATATAAATTTTTAGAAAAAAGATTATTTATATTTAATTTTTTTCTTCTTACCGATTGCTTATTATTCGCCGAGTGGCATTCCCAGCTTAGATCCATTTCTTTTAGAATCTTTTCGTTTTCCGTTAAAAAAGGAATTTTAATTACATAATGTTTCTTTTTATTAGATGAATGTTCCGTTTTTACTACGGGATATATTTTAAAGACTTTTTTAATTAGATTATAAGCTGTCCGGGTTAGGGCAGGATTTTCCAAAATAATAGTTAACTCTATTTTTTGATCCTTTTTAGTAATACTACCTCTTAATTTTATAAAGGCCAATAATTCGTCTTTCTGTTCATAGACATTTTTCGGAACCATTCTCGCTAACTCATTTTTTACTCGGTAAGTAAAAAACATTTAACCCTTTCTTTCCGATATTAAATCGATAATAATTTGGGCTAACTTGTCTGGATCATGTCTCGCTAAGTTCTGATTATACCATAATTTTTTACTTATTAATTCAACACCCATCTTTAATATCTCTGATCTATCAACTACTACCTGATAAGCACCTTCTTTAGCATATCTTTCTTTTAACTCATTATCAATTTCCGCAGTGTTTACTATAATATAATCAATACAATTTACACCTAAATACTTTTCTAATTCTTTTAAATGTTGAGAAACAGTATAATGATCAGTTTCCCCTGATTGGGTCATAATATTACAGATATATATCTTTATCGCCTTCGACTCACCAATTGCTTTAGATATCCCTTTTACTAAAAGATTACATATTATACTGGTATAAAGGCTTCCTGGTCCTAAAATAATAGCCTCTGCCTGCTCTAGGGCCTTTAAAGTTTCAGGTAAGGGTAATACAGGTGAAGGCTCTAAATATACTTTATCAATAATTTTACCACTATGGGTTATCTCGGTTTCTCCTTTGACAATTTCCCCATCTTTCATTTTAGCAGATAAGGTAATATTTTCCAAAGAAGAAGGTAACACTTTTCCCTGAATAGCTAATATTTCACTCGATTTTTCAATTGCGCTTATAAAATCTCCACTTACTTCTGACATTGCAGTAATAAACAAGTTTCCAAAATTATGACCCTCTAAACTACCATTAGTAAAACGGTATTGGAATAATTTTTCCATTAATGGTTCAACAGTAGCTAAGGCTACTAAACAATTTCTGATATCCCCTGGCGGAAGAACTCCTAACTCCTTTCTTAATCTTCCTGAGCTTCCACCGGTATCAAATACCGTCACCACTGCGGTAATATGGTTAGTAAAAGACTTTAACCCTCGCAATAACACGTAGAGACCAGTTCCACCTCCAATAACCACTATTTTGGGACCCTTGCTTAATCGTGTTTTTTGATAAATAAGTTCAGATATTTTATCTACCTGCTGAGGGACTATGGTCCTAAAAATCGACCTATTTAAATTTCTTATTCCCAGAGTTATAAGCCCTACCCCAATGACCCCTAATATTACTCCCAGGATATTAATTAAAATATCGGAATAGTTAAATACTGCGCGCAGATTACCCTTTATTAATAAAAAATTTTTTATATTAAAACAAAAAAATAAACCACCAATTAATAATATTATGCCTAAAATAACCAGCAATAAATATCTTTTTATTTTTATCCCTGGATAGAGCCATTTCCAGAGTTGACTTTTTACATTGAATGTTCTCATAAATCATTTTTAATCTTGGTTTCTTCTTTATTCATATCTCGGTGTTTCACAAATATTTTGTATCCTTTCTCCCGTAAATATCTGGCTAATTTATTTATTAAAACTACGGACCTATGTCTCCCACCGGTACATCCAAAAGCAATAGACAGATATGTTTTACCTTCTTTAAGATAATAAGGGACTAAATAATTTAATAAATTAAAGTATACTTCTATAAATCTTTGGGTAACCGAGAATTCGGTTACATATTTTTCAATCTCCTTATTAGTCCCCGGCAAAACTTTTAATTTATCTATATAAAAAGGGTTAGGAAGAAATCTAACATCAAAGACTATGTCTACATCAATGGGAATACCATATTTATAACCAAAAGAGATTAGGGTTATCTGGATATTTTGATATTTTCTTTTTATAAAACTTCTAACAATTTCATTACTCAATTGTTTAGGAGTTAAATCAGAAGTATCTATAATCAAGTTAGCTTGCGACCTTAATTCTTTTAGCTGTTCTCTCTCTGCTTGAATATTTTCCAAAATACTGCTGGAAATATTTAAAGGATGCTTTCTCCTGGTTCCACTAAATCGGTGAACCAATGCCTCATCACTTGCTTCTAAAAATAATATCTCTCTATTAATCCCTAATTCCTTTAAATAACCAAGTGATTTAAATAAATCCTTAAAAAAAATTCCTGCCCTTATATCCACCACTAAAGCAATTTTGGACAGTTTTCCCTTTGACTTTAAACAAATTTCTGCAAATTTGAGAATTAGCTGAGAAGGAATATTATCTACACAGAAAAAACCCGAATCCTCAAAACACCTAACCGCTATACTTTTTCCTGCACCGGATAGACCGGTAATTATTACAAATCTCGTTTTATCCAATTATTTCTAACGCCTCCCGCCTAGTCGTTAGTAGGACAGGCGTTCCCCATTTTCACGAGGAGAGGCTCGCCTGTCTATGTAGCTTCTAATGTAGGGGTCAGATTTATCCGACCCGAATTTTACGGGCTTGATAAATCAAGCCTCTACCCTAAATCTTTATACTCGCTATGGTTTTGCTTATTTTTTTATGGGCGTATGCAATACGCCCCTAACTATACTTCCTAAACGCTATATGCTATACGCTAACTAAATACTATTCACTAACTACTAACGACTAATTACATACTCTCTGGAACTGAAACTCCTAAAATTTTGAGAGAATTAAATAACACTATCCTGGTACAATCGATTAATATTAACCGAGCTCTGGTTAGTTCTTCATCTTCAGTAATTATCCGATGTACCGTATAATATTTGTGAAACGAGGAAGCTAAATCATAAAGATAAGTGGTTAAAAAGTGTGGTTTCCAGGTTAAAGCTGACTTTTTAATTACTTCTTTTAAGGAAGATAATTTTTTAATCAATTCAAATTCTTCTTCTTGGTTTAATAATTGAAGCTTAATCACCTTGCTTTTATCCATCTTTACCCCTGCTTGTTCTGCTTTTTTTATTATACTACATATCCGGGCATAGGCATATTGAATATAATAGACCGGATTTTCCATAGATTGAGACTTAGCTACATCTAAGTCAAACTCCGTATGACTGTCATGACTTCTCATTAAAAAGAAATAGCGAGCTACATCTTTACCTACTTCTTTTATTAAATCTCTCAGGGTAATGAACTCTCCTCCTCGGGTAGACATTCCTACTTCTTTGCCATCTCTTATTAAAGTAACAAATTGCACAATTAATACTCCCAAAGAATCTTCGGGATACCCCAAGGCCTGCACCGCAGCCTTCATCCTTTGAATATAACCGTGGTGGTCAGCCCCCCAAATATCTATTATTTTTTCAAACCCTCGTTGGTATTTGTCTTGATGATAGGCAATATCAGAGGCAAAATAGGTAGGAATACTATTTTTTCTAATTACTACTCGATCTTTTTCATCGCCAAAAACAGTAGTCTTTAACCATAGTGCACCTTTTTCCTTATAAAGAAAACCCTTCTGCTGGAGTAATTCTATAACCTCTTGAAGTTTATTCTGCTTATAAAGAGAACTTTCACTAAACCATGCATCAAACTCCACTCCAAAATTTTTTAAATCTTCTTTAATTCCTTCTAAAATATTTTTTAGAGTAAATTCTTTAAAAAATTCTCGACTTTCTTGGTCATCTCTATCTTTATACTTATCTTGAAATTTTTCTATAACCTCTTTGGCAATATCAACAATATACTCACCTTTATATCCGTCAGCAGGAAATTCCATCCTTTCCCCTAAAAGGTTATTATATCTTACTTGAACAGATTGTCCTAAAAGGTCAATCTGTCTTCCCTGATCATTGATATAATATTCTTTTTCTACTTTATAACCTGCTGCTTTCAATATATTACTTAGCGCGTCTCCCACTGCGGCACACTTTCCATGACCAACATGTAAAGGCCCAGTAGGATTAACACTAACAAATTCAACCTGAATCTTCTTTCCTTTGCCCAAATTTACTTTACCGTAATCTTCACCTTTTTCCCTAATTTCATCTATAACCTGATATAACCAATTTTCCTTCAAACAAAAATTTATAAAACCTGGTCTAACCATTTCAACTTCACCTATAATACTGTCCTTTATATTTAAATTATCTACAATAAAATGGGCAATATCCAAAGGTTTCAATTTTAATTCTCGAGATAACTGCATAGCTATATTAGTAGACAGATCTCCATGAGATTTATTTTTAGGAGTTAATAATATTATCTCGGGAATAATTTTAATTTGGAAATTACTCTGTTTTATATTTTTTTCAATAGAATCTAATATAGTTTTTTTTACTTGTGCAATTACATCTGTTTTCATCTAATATACCTCTAATCTATTCTTCCTAATATATCAATTACAAGATATTCAAGAGGAATTCTTCCCCTTGAAAACCCCTTAATTCGCCCTCACCTTAATGTTTATTGCACCCTTGAATATCTGAATAATAATTCATATTCCTTATTTAAGGTATAGGAATTATTGAAATTCCTATACCTTAAAATAGTGCGCCCGAGAAGAGTCGAACTTCCAACCAAGGGCTTAGGAAGCCCCTGCTCTATCCATTGAGCCACGGGCGCATAAGCACACAAATTATCTACTTCTCATTATAAAGGTGACAGGCACAAAAATGCCCTTCCTTTGCTTCTGTTAATTTAGGTTCAATTTCAGAACATATTTTCATAACTTTAGAACACCTCGGATGAAACCTGCATCCTGTAGGTGGATTTGCGGGACTGGGGACATCGCCCTTTAAGATAATTCGTTCCTTCTTATAATCTGGATTAGGAACAGGAACAGCGGATATTAATGCCTGGGTATAAGGATGCATAGTATTAGTAAACAATTCCTTTTTATCCGCAATTTCTACTATCTTTCCCAGGTACATCACTACAACTCTATCACTGATATACTTTATTACACTTAAATCATGAGCAATGAAGAGATAAGTAAGGTTAAATTCTTTCTGCAGGTCTTTAAGAAGATTTATAATTTGAGATCGTATAGATACATCCAACGCAGAAACTGCTTCATCACACATTATTATCTTTGGTTCTAAGGCCAGGGCTCTAGCAATACCTATTCTTTGCCTTTGACCTCCGCTAAATTCATGAGGAAAGCTGTCCATATTTTCAGCTGGAATGCCTACTTTCTCTAACAGTTCTCCAACTCTTTTGTACCTTTCGCGAACCTTTAATAGGTTATGAGTTAATATACCTTCAGCAATTATATCCTTTATTTTCATCCTGGGATCAAGAGAACTATAAGGGTCCTGAAATATTATCTGCATGTTCTTTCTCTCTTTTCTCAGATCCGCCTTTTTCATCTTTACTACATCTCTACCATCGAATATTACTTGTCCTTTAGTGGGTTCTTCTAATCTTAAGATAGTAAGAGCTGTGGTGGTCTTACCGCAACCAGATTCGCCTACCAAACCAAGAGTCTCTCCTTCGTATATCTCAAAAGATACATCATCTACAGCTTGTATCCAACCAACAGTTTTTCTAAAAACTCCTTTTTTTATGGGGAAAAATTTAACTAAATTTTTGACTTGTAATAGTGAATTAGCCATCTTTACTCACACTCCCACTAAAAAACCTTTTTTTACTTCTTTTACAACCTTATCAACATTCCAACACCTTACCAGATGTCCTTCTTCAATTTTAATTAAAGACGGCTCTTCCTTTTTACATCTATCGGTCGCAAATCGGCATCTCGGATTAAATTTACATCCTGAAGGAAAATGCAAGGGATTAGGAACTATACCGGGTATAACATCTAACCTTTTCATTTCCACATCAAGCCGAGGAATAGAGGTTAGCAAGCCAAGAGTATAAGGATGTAGTGGATTATGAAATATGGTTTTTTTATCTGCATATTCCACAACTTTACCTGCATACATAATAGCTATCCTATCAGCAATCTCAGCAATGACGCCCAGATCATGGGTAATCATTATTAGAGAGCCATTGAACTCTCGTAAAAGAGCCATCATTAAATCCAATATTTGTGCTTGAATAGTCACATCTAAAGCTGTCGTAGGTTCATCAGCAATAAGTAATATAGGATCACAAGACATTGCCATGGCTATCATCGCCCTCTGCCTCATTCCGCCACTTAACTGATGAGGATATTCGTTTGCCCTCTCTTCTGGCATAGGTATCTCCACTTTTTTTAGTAGTTCTACTGACTTATTTATCGCTTCTTTTTTACCAATCTTGAAATGCATCATCAAGGCTTCTGATATCTGAAACCCCACTGTTAATACAGGATTTAGCGCCGTCATAGGTTCTTGAAATATTATGGCAATTTCTTTTCCTCTTATCCCTCTCATCTCATCTTCGGTTTTTTTTAATAAGTTTTCTCCTTTAAAAATTACTTCCCCGCCAACTGTTTTTCCCGGATAATCAAGTAATCTCAATATGGAAAAGGCAGTAACACTCTTGCCACAACCAGATTCTCCCACTATACCTAAAGTTTCCCCCTGATAAACTTCAAAATCCACGCCGTCTACTGCTTTAACTACTCCATCTTCAGTAAAAAAATGTGTCTTTAAATCTTTAATTTCTAATAAAAGCTTTTCCTTATTTTCCACTATAATTCACCTCTCAAACGTGGATCGAGTATATCTCTTAGAGTATCTCCAATAAGGTTCCAAGCAAGGACAAAGAGAACGATAAATATTCCCGGATAAAATACAGCATACCAGTACTGACCGGCATAGCCGGGAGAGCCAATAATCCAATTTCTGGCAAAACTTACCATCTGTCCCCAATCTGCATATCCTACCGGTGCACCTACTCCTAAGAAACTTAAGGCAGCAGCAGTTATTACCATAGAACCAATATTCATAGTACCTTGGACCATAACAGGAAATATAGTATTAGGCAATAAATGTTTCCAGATTATTTTAATATCTTTAACTCCCAATGCTTTAGCAGCCATTACATAAGTTTCTTCTTTTGCTGATAAAATACTTCCTCTTATAAGTCTGGCATATCCCATCCATCCAAAAACAATAAGGGCAATCATAACCTTATCTAAACCTCTCCCCAGTATAGTAGTTAATACCATAGCAGCAACTAAAAAAGGGAAAGATAAAAATATATCAGTAATTCTCATTATAATTTCATCTATCCAGCCCCCAAAATAAGCAGAAATAGAACCAATAAAAACACCAATAAGCGCTGCAATTGCAACCGTGATTAAACCAATTCTAAATGCAGTTCTTGTTCCCCATATTAATCCATAAAAGATATCATATCCCCCTTCTGCCGTACCACAAATTGCCTTATTCCATTTTATTTCTATTCCCATAACAGTATATATATCACGTATATTATCCGACATAAGAAAACCGGGTGATTGAGGGGCTATATCCCAAGACATCCGTGGTATTTGGTAAGGATCTTCTGACAAAGGAGGGGCAATCAGGGGAGCAAGTATAGCTATAATAATAAAAATAAACAAAAGCGCAATTCCTACTAAAGAAGAGGCATTACTAAATAATTTTCTTAATATTCTATTCATTTTCTTCTCTTCACTCCAATCTCACCCGCGGATCTATTAAGGCATATGATATATCAACTATTAAATTACCAACTACCATAGCTACTGCGAATAGTAAAGCAAAACTGATAACCGAACCATAATCTAACTGTTGCGCGGATGAAGCGGCCCAAAATCCTAAACCTGGATAGGTAAATACCGTTTCTGTTATTACCACTCCCCCCAACATTCCTATAATCATCATACCTGCCATAGTCATTACCGGTATCATTGCATTTTTTTGTGCGTGCAGGTGAATTACAGTATGTTCATCCACTCCTTTAGCTCTTGCAGTTCTTACATAATCTTTCCGCAGAGTTTCTAACATACTGGAGCGAGTTATTCTCAACAGCCCAGCCCAAGAGATGTAAGACAGGGTAATGATAGGAGCAATAAGATGCCTTAAGGCATCCAAGAATATAGGAATATTTCCATTCAGCAAGGCATCTATGGTTACCAGATGAGTATAACTTTTAAAATTAACACCTGTATACACTATATCTTGAGCCCAAACACTTAATCTACCTGGGGGTAACCACCCTAATATCCCATAAAATATGAATAAAACGAATAGACCAAAAATAAAAGTAGGTAAAGACCATCCTATGATTGCAGTCACTCTGATAGTCTGGTCCAGCATATCATTATGATGGACAGCTGATATCACCCCTAACCATATTCCTACCAAAATAACCGGGATGATAGAATACAATACCAGTTCTAAAGTAGCAGGAAATCTCTGGGATATCGCCTCCCATACAGGTTGATTAGCAGATTGCGACCATCCAAGGTCTCCTTTTATTAATTTTTCAATCCAGTGAACATAACCAAGTGGAAAAGGGTCGTCCAGATGATATTTCGTTATTAATCTCTCGGCCATCTGAGGATTCTTTAGAGCACCAGGGTTAGTAATGTAATTTGCTAATCTTTCCATAGGACTCAATAGAGAAAATGCAGAAAAGATAAGAAAAGTCACTCCTATCAAAATTATAGGTAATAATAATAATCGTCTAATAATATATGATAACATTCTATTATATGTCTCCTTAAAATATTCTGGAGTGAAGGTAGTATCCTTCACTCCAGAATTAGTGTTACATACTCAGATAATTAATATTAATTATCCTTCATTCGCCTTTAGATAAACTGTAAAAATCTTCACCAGGTCTTATAGGATTAAAATACCAACCTTGTAGCCAGGTTCTCTCTACATGATGAGCTATTGGCTGGAATAAGTATAAAGAGATAGCCTGATCATGGGCTATTTTCACTAACTGTTTATATAATCCCGCCCTTTCTTCTGGATCAGTTGATTTAATAGCTTTGTCACACAAGGGGTCTACATTCTCTTTGGCAAATTCAAGATAGGGAGCACCAAAGGCATTGCCATAAGCACCATAGGTAGCCATATAAGTAGGAACAAAATTATGTGGATCTGGATAATCAGCCAACCAACCTATAGTAAACATTGGTAACATACTGGCTAAATATAATTTTAAATATGCTGACCACTGCGCTCCTACAACTGTTATTTTAAATTTAGGATTTATCATATTAGCATAAGTAGAAATCATATCAGCAAATGCCTTGCGCACATCATTCCCTTCATTGTAGTACATGGTAAACTTGAAACCCTTTTCCCAGACTTGTCCATCCCAGGCTTGCTCAAATTCCTCTTTAGCTTTAAGTAAACTGAAATTGTAAAATAGAGAAGGGTCATCTGAATATCCTAATATACCCTCAGCCTTAATTAGCGGACCTGGATTCCTTATAGCTTGACCTTCTAATATCTTTGTTATAAATATTTCGTAAGGAAATAAGTAAGAAAATCCTTTTCTAACATGAATATCATTAAAGAAATCAGCAGGTATCCCCTCACCATCAAGTTTTCCGCTGCCAAGAAGTCCATTTCCTTCTGCATTTATTTCCCAGGGCATCATAGCTACTGTATTCGCTAATCTAGCAAGGTTTTCAACAACTCTTACGCCTGCCATTGTTCTAACTTCGCCCATATATTGCTGATCTACATAGGCTATATCTGCATCACCTGCTTGCAGCATTAATTTTCTGGTAGTCCATTCGTTTATACCTTTTATTTGAGCATTTTTAATCTTAGCAGGACCCTGCCAATATTCGTCAAATCTTTCCAGCATGACTATCTCTTCTGGAACCCATTTATTTAAGACAAAGGGGCCAGTACCGTTGGCAATTTTAAAGAGCGGATCATCTTCACAGACAGGGTCATGGTATTTCCACCAGGTATCCGCTTTGCCATCCCAGGCACCTTGCTCTATGGCCCATTTTTTATCTATTACAGCAGACCAGTTACCTGAATGAGAAATAATACTCAAAAAAGGTGCATAAGGTTGGGCTAAATGGAATATCACTTTATTGCCATCTACTTCCACTGCCTTATCGACATAATCAGTATAGACCTTTACCATTGCTGCTTTATAGTCCGATTTTAGTTCTCCTTTAGGATCTCCGTTTTCAAATAAATCAATATATTCTTTCACCTCAGTAAGTTTAACAGCTATCTCTTCTATTCCATCTACGCCACAAAGTGGTTCAAGGAGCATCCACGTCGGTCCACCAGCTCTATCAAAGATTAAACCCCGTTCAAAACTGTACTCTACATCTTCAGGGGTAAGTATATCGCCATTATGGAACTTAACTCCTTCTCTTATAGGGAAGGTATAGGTTAAGCCATCTTCACTGGCCAAACCATTTTCAATCGAGGGGACTTCGGTGGATAACATCGGAACAAATTCAGCAACGCTCTCTCCTTTATAAGCAATTAGATTATCGTAAATATTATAGGTAACCTCTCCACTGGCGGTATCATAACCATAAGCAGGGTCCATTGATTCTGGACCTCCTATTGTTGCCAATATTATGGTATCGGGGTTTTTTACTTCTGCAAAGCTAAAGGATGCAAATGCTGCAATTAAAGCTAAGATTAAGATCGTAGTTAACAAATTACGTTTCATAAGATTAATTCCTCCTTTTATTTTTTAATTTATTATTTATAAACTAAATCTTCAAAATATTTATATTCCTTATTTTACACCTCCCCTTTTAATTTAATTTGCCTTTTCACTTTTTTCTGTTTTTAATTAATTATACAAACTAAAATTAAACTCTACCTAATAGTTCTTTATCCTCGAAAAGGCGAATCATCATCCTATATTTATATATACTATATCTTTGATTAAAAATCCTTCTTTTTTAAAAATATTTTTAAAAATATTTCTCTTATCCTCTCCCTCTTACTCCACCTAAGAATTTATCCTTCTTTAATTTTGGATTAAATCCCTTCTTGTGCATTACTCCTTTAATATAATTCATATATTCTTTTCTTTGTTCAATCATCGTTGTTTTTTCTTTTTTAAGCCATTCTTCTTTCTTTTTTTTATCTATTTCTTCCTTATCTTCTTTTCCTTTGTTGGGTTTAATATCTTTCTCTTTCATTTTAAATCACCTCTCCATTTCCATTTAGTCGTTAGTATTTAGTTAGTTAGCTACCCTACTGCATTTCTATACTAACGACTAATTATAATTATTTTTAAATTAATAAAAAGTTTGCCTTAAATTTGCTTAAGTTAGCTAACTTTACACCATTTAATAAATCATCCAATTCTTTTCCTTCTAAAGTTTCTCTTTCAATTAGATTACGGGCAATCTTTTTCAATTTGCTTTTATTTTTAGTTAAAATATCTTTGGCTTTAGAATAAGCACTTTCCACAATTTCTCTAACTTCTTTGTCTATTTTATTGGCAATCTCCTCACTATAATCACGTTCTTGGGAAATATCTCTGCCTAAAAATATTTCATGTTCTTTTCTTCCTAAAGTAACCGGTCCTAAAACTTCACTCATACCGTACTCAGTTATCATTTGGCGGGCAATTTTGGTAGCTCTTTCCAGATCATTCTGCGCACCGCTAGTGACATCTTTAAATATTATATCTTCAGCCACTCTCCCCCCCAATAAAACTGCTAATTTATCCATTAATTCTAACTTACTAATTAGGTATCTATCCTGGGTAGGAAGCTGTAAAGTATAACCTAAAATAGCATTGCCTCGAGGGATAATGGAAACTTTATGCACTGGATCAGAATTAGGTAACATCTTAGCTACAATAGCATGCCCCGACTCATGATAAGCAATTATCTCTTTCTCTTTATCACTAATTAACCTACTCTTTCTTTCTGGTCCGGCAATAACCCGATCTATAGCAGCTTCGAATTCTTCCATTCCGATTTCATTCTTACCCTCTCTGGAGGCCAATAGGGCAGCTTCATTTACCATATTGGCTAAATCAGAACCCACAAAACCGGGAGTCCTTCTGGCTAAAACCTTAATATCCACCTCTTTAGCCAAGGGTTTACCTCGGGCATGGATTTTTAAAATTCCTTCCCGTCCTACTATATCAGGCCTATCTATGACAATCCGCCGATCAAATCTTCCCGGCCGCAGTAGTGCAGGATCTAAGATATCCGGACGGTTAGTGGCAGCGACCATTATTACACCTATATTTTGATCGAAACCATCCATTTCTACCAATAGTTGGTTTAAGGTCTGCTCTCTTTCATCATGCCCTCCTCCTAAACCAGCTCCTCGATGTCTTCCTACCGCATCGATTTCATCCATAAAAATAATACAGGGGGCATTGGCTTTGGCTTGTTTGAATAAATCTCTTACTCGAGAAGCACCAACTCCTACAAACATCTCCACAAAATCAGATCCACTAATACTAAAAAAGGGTACTTCTGCTTCACCGGCAATAGCTCGAGCTAGCAAGGTTTTACCTACCCCTGGTGGTCCATAAAGTAAAATCCCTCGAGGTATTTTTGCACCCAATTTCTTAAATTTAGCCGGATTTTTTAAAAAGTCAATTACTTCTTGAACTTCCTCTGCTGCTTCATCAATTCCAGCCACATCCTTAAAAGTAATTTTGGGGGTTTCTTTGCCTAAAAGTTTAGCTCTACTTTTGCCAAAGGACATAACCTTATTTCCTCCCCCCTGCATCTGCTGTAACATAAATATCCATACACCAATAATTAAAAGCATAGGCAAGATAGATGAAAGTAAACGCATCCACCAGGAAACCTCTACGGGAGGTTTAGCTTCTATTATTATATTTTTACTTCGAAGGATATTGATCAACTCTGGATCATTAGGTGAATAGGTAGAGAAATTTGTACCATCTATGAGCGTGCCAGTAATTGAATTATTAATAATAGTAACTTTAGACATATTATTTGTTTCGATTTCTTTTAGAAATTGAGAATAAGTAAGTTCTTGACTGGTAGTAGACTTAGGCTCAAAAAATGAACTTATAATTGAAACTGTTATAATTAACACCAGTAAATACAGACCTATGTTTCTATAATTTTTATTTCCTTTTAAATTCTTTTTATTTAAATTATTAGGTATATTAGACAATAAAAGTTTCTCCTTTTTAAAATTTTTAGTAGGTATTAAAATATTAATATAACCTTACCACAAAATAATTTTAGCATATTTCCTAAGTAAAAACAAATACAACGAAATATAGTATCGAGTATATAGTATCGAGTATATAGTTAAGAAAGCGAAAGAAAAGATAGAAAAAGTAGCATTCTTCTTTCTGTCTAACTACCCCACTAAAGTTTGCACTAACAAATCTCGTGAATCGTATATCGTATTGTGCCAACGTTAAACTAAAAACTTAAAGCGAAAAACCATAATTCAAAATTCAAAACTTTTTCTTAGGTTTTAAGTTTTGTTTTTGCGTTTTGCGTTTTTAGTTTTACACTTTACGCTCTGATACTATTCACTATCGACTATAATAACTGGTAAACTAGGTAACTGGCTAACTGCTTATTTTAACTCACCCTGGTATATTTCGGGATTAAGAGTAAAAACATACGGAATATTTCTAAATTTTCCGGCATAATCCAAACCATAACCTACTACAAATTTATTAGGGATATCAAATCCCAAATAGTCAACTTTGACCTTGGCTTTCCTTCTGCTATTTTTATTTAAAAACGCACATACTTTCAAACTAGCAGGTTTACGTGATTTTAATATTCGAACTAAATAATCGAGAGTTAATCCAGTATCAATTATATCTTCAATTATTAAAACATCTTTGCCTTCAATAGTCTCATCTAAATCTTTTAATATTCTCACTACTCCTGAAGATTCTGTAGCTGCACCATAACTGGAAATCGCTATAAAATCAAATATCATGGGAATTGAAACTGCTCGAGCTAAATCGGCCATAAATATTACAGCTCCCCTTAATACACCTACAAAAACCAAGTTTTTGCCTTGATAGTCTTGAGTTATTTTTTTACCTAACTCTGCAATTTTTTCTTTAATTTGTTTTTCTGTAATCAAAATTTCATCAATTTCTATATTATTTAGCATTTTCCCTTCTTCTCCCTTAAATATTTTTATATAAAAACCGGTAAAAAATATTTTTCTACTTTTAATTTTAAAATTATTTTAGTAAAATAACCTTTAATAAAATTAAATAAATCGAAAATTCAGGTTTTATTATCAGTCTTCTAATCTAATACTTCTTAGTATTTTTATTAATTATTTATTTATAAACTAATATTTTAAATATCATACAGAAGTGAAGCTAATATGCTCTTTGTCTTTATATTCATCTTTATATAGAGTAATTTTTTACTAGTCGAGGTAATTTTTACCCGATTATCCATTCTCATTCCCACAATCCATATTATCTTATTTTCACTATCTACTAAGATAGGGATTAAATCTCGATGGCTTTTAGGAATCTTATTATCGATAAAATACTCTTTTACCTTCTTTTCTCCTATCATCTTTAAGGGATAAAATCTATCTCCTATCCGTCTATTCCTTAATTTAAGAGGAAATTTCACTTTATCATAATCAATAAATTCTATAAATTTTCCCTTAGGTTTTTTTTCATTAAAATATAAAGAAGATTTTATTTCTGCAGAATCTAATATACTTGTTTCAAATTCTATATCTAAGGCTTTAATTTTTGTCTTCCCTGAAATTAATATATTATATTCCCAAGGCGTAGATATCTCATCTACCCAATTTTTAGATATCCTCTTTCTATAAATTATTAATTGGCCATAGCTCTTCTTAGCCCTTAAATTCTCTGGAAGATAAACTTCTTTTTCACCAGATTGATATTCGGAAAGTTTTAATATTTCATTATTATGAGCAAAATTAATAGAATAAAGATTTCCTTTTATTACTTCGATAGATTTCCTGATTATCCTTCTCTTTAAGGCTAAAGATAAGGTATTAAACTTTTTTAAATCGACAATTATTCTTTCTTGACCTTCCACTTTTACGATCTCTGTAAATAGTAACTCTGTTTTTTGTTGCAAATAGGTATAAACTTCACTGACCATGCTCTGTAGGCGTAATATAATATCTTTTATATTTTTATTATACTCTTTGGAAAGGAGAGGTAAAAGTTCTAATCTAATTTTATTTCTAAAATATATAGTCTCTTTATTGGATGAATCTATCCGATATTCTATTTTATGTATTTGGCAATATTCTTCAATCTCTTTTCGAGTGCATTCTATTAATGGTCTAATTATTTTATTTCGTACTGGTGGAATTCCCGTTAATCCTTCTAATCCGCTACCTCTTAAAAGTCTCATTAAAATAGTTTCTACCTGATCATCAGCATTATGACCTAGAGCAATTTTGTCAGTCTTTAACTTCTCTGTGGTTTCTGAATAAAATTTATATCTATATTCTCGGGCAATCTCTTCCAGATTTGATCGTTTTTTCTTTACAATTTCACTTAAATTACAACTTTTAACTTCACAGGGCAAATCTAATTTTTGAGCCAAATTTTTAACGAAATCGGCATCTTCATCTGATTCTCTGCCTCTTAGCATATGATTAAGATGGGCAATATATATGGATAGATTATATTTTTGTCTGAAAGATAACAAAATTTTTAAAAGGGCTACCGAATCAGGACCCCCAGATACTCCTACCAGAACTTTATCATTAAAAGAAAGCATATCAAACTTTTTTATAGTCTCCAATACTTTCTCTTCCAACATTTCTATCTCCTTGTAATTAAAGGCCTTTCTAAGTGAAAGGCCTTTAATTTATCAATAAATATTTTTGGTGGCGGTGCTGAGATTCGAACTCAGGACACTGCGGGTATGAGCCGCATGCTCTAACCATCTGAGCTACACCGCCTAAATTAACAAAAAACCTCTATCATTTTGATTAAGAGGTTTTTTGAAATTGGTTGCGGGGGGCGGATTCGAACCACCGACCTTCAGGTTATGAGCCTGACGAGCTACCTGACTGCTCCACCCCGCGTCGTATTTTATTAAAGGTGCCGGAGGCCGGAATCGAACCGGCACGAACTTTACAGCTCGCAGGATTTTAAGTCCTGTGCGTCTACCTATTCCGCCACTCCGGCGAACTGCAATTCATTATATGATAAATCTTCTAAATCGTCAATAGTAATTATATAATTATTGGATTAT
>Ga0210053_1001681_pt1 | contig 19900 bp, 17 predicted proteins | sample CryGeymeta201512_FD_185467 | JGI IMG/M metagenome (GOLD analysis project Ga0210053, IMG submission 185467) | Groundwater microbial communities from Crystal Geyser aquifers in Utah, USA - Crystal Geyser metaG 2015-12 (SPAdes) (version 2) | ecosystem: Environmental > Aquatic > Deep subsurface >... | reverse complement strand
GTGGATATGCTCGTCTCGCTGGATAAGAAGCACATCCTGGGCCGCCCCGAACTCGCAGATTACATCGGGGCGGCGATTTTATCCCCAAAAGAGGCGATCGAGCACATCCGGGGGTATGACAAACTCTAATCTTCCTCATACAAAAATCCCCTCGCTTTTTGGTACAATCAATCCAGATACTTCTTGTCTGATTGAGGGTAGGACAAAATGACATTTTGTCCTACTTCAGCAGGAGACCTTATGGCAAGCATGGAACGTTTCACACAGCGCGCGCGCAGGGTATTGAGCCTGGCGCATCAGGAAGCCGAGCGCACCCGTCAGGGAATGATCGGCACCGAGCATCTCCTTCTCGGCTTGTTGGAAGAAGAAGGCGGTGTCGCCGGACGTGTTTTGCACGAATTGGGGCTGGAATCCGAACGCATGCGCGAGATCGTGGCGCGCGTCTCAGGTGAAGGCAATTACCGGGGCGGCAAGATCGAGCTTGCCCCCGATACCCAGCAGGTACTGGAATTTGCGATTGACGAAGCCCGCCGCATGGGACACCAGTACATCGGCACCGAGCACATCCTGCTCGGCCTGGTACGCTTCGAAGGCGCGGGGATGGGAATCCTGAGAAAACTGGGCGTGACCCCCGACCAGATCCGCCGCCAGACGCGCCGCGTGCTCCAGGAATCCAGCCAGACGCCCGTGCCGGAAGGCGTTGGGCCGCGCGGCAAACAGCAGCCCAAGACTCCGCTCATTGACCAGCTCGCCACCGACCTGACCACCCTGGCCGAGGAAAGCAAACTGGACCCGGTCATTGGCCGCCAGATGGAGATCGAGCGCGTCATCCAAATACTGGCGCGGCGCACCAAAAACAACCCGGCGCTGATCGGCGAACCGGGCGTCGGCAAGACGGCCATCGTCGAGGGGCTGGCGCAACGCATCATCGAGGGCGATGTCCCTGCGCCGCTGCTGAACAAGCGCGTGCTCAAACTGGACGTTGGTTCGCTGGTGGCCGGCACGATGTACCGCGGCCAGTTCGAGGAACGACTGAAGCGCGTCATTGACGAACTCAAGAAATCCAAATCTATTTTGTTCATTGACGAAGTCCACATGCTGGTCGGGGCCGGCGCGGCCGGTTCCGCCGTGGACGCGGCTAATATCCTGAAACCGGCGCTTTCGCGCGGCGAGTTGCAGTGCATCGGCGCTACCACGCTGGACGAGTACCGCAAGTACATCGAATCTGACGCCGCGCTGGAGCGTCGCTTCCAGCCCATCGTCGTGGACGAGCCGACCGTGGACGAAACCATTGACATTCTCAAAGGTGTGCGCAAGATGTACGAGGAGCATCACCACCTCGTCATCTCGGATGAGGCCGTCGAAGCCGCGGCCAGGCTCTCGTCCAGGTACGTGACGGAGCGATTCCTGCCGGATAAAGCCATTGACCTGATTGACGAGTCCGCTTCGCGCGTGCGCATGTATAAGTCCGACGCGGCCAAATCGGCCAAGGATATTTACAGCCAGTTGAAGCAGGTGCGCGCCGGCCGCGCCCTGGCCGTCGAGGAAGGAAAGCCGGAAGAAATCCAGACCTGGCAGGAGCAGGAAACCAGCCTGACCGGCCAGTTGGAAAAAATGCGCACCGCCTGGGACCGCGCCAACAGCCCGGTGGTCAGCGCCAACGACATCGCCGAGGTGGTCGCCATGTGGACGGGTGTGCCGGTCATGCAGATTGCCGAGGCAGAGTCGCAGCGTCTGCTCAAGATGGAAGAGGAACTGAACAAGGCCATCATCGGCCAGGGCGAGGCGATCAAGGCCATCGCCAAGGCGGTGCGGCGGGCGCGGGCGGGACTCAAAGACCCGCGCCGGCCGATTGGCTCGTTCATCTTCCTTGGCCCGACCGGCGTCGGCAAAACAGAATCGACCAAGGCCCTGGCTAAGTTCATGTTCGGCAGCGAGGATGCCCTCATCCAGCTCGACATGTCCGAGTTCATGGAAAGACATACAGCTTCGCGGTTGGTCGGCGCGCCGCCCGGCTACATTGGCTACGAGGATGCCGGCCAATTGACCGAAGCCCTGCGCCGCCGCCCGTACTCCATCGTGGTTTTCGACGAGGTCGAGAAGGCGCATCCCGAAGTGCACAACATGCTGTTGCAAATCATGGAAGAGGGCCACCTCTCCGATGCGCGCGGCCACACGGTGGATTTCCGCAACGCCATCATCGTCATGACCACCAACGTCGGCGCGGAGGAGATCAAGAAGCAGACCTCGCTCGGCTTCCAATTGAAGCGCGACGAGAAAACCGAGGAGCGCCTGTCCTACGAAGAGATGCGCAAGAAGCTGACCGAGTCGCTCAAGAGGGTATTCCGCCCGGAATTCATCAACCGCGTGGATAGCATCATCGTCTTCCGCGCCCTGAACAAGGATGACATCCGCCAGATCGTGAACCTGGAATTGAACAAAGTAACGGAACGCCTGGTCGAGCATGAGGTGACGCTGACCGCCAGCGAGGCGGCCCTCGACCTGTTGGCGGAGCAGGGTTACGACCCGGAGATGGGCGCCCGTCCCTTACGGCGCATCATTCAACTCAAGGTGGAGGATCCGCTCTCGGACGCGCTGCTCGCCGGGACGTTCCACGAGGGCGATACGATTTTAGTGGATGTGGAGGAAGAAGAGGTAATGCTGAGGCGGGCAGAGGAACCCGAAAAAACACTCGAAACGGTCGCATAAACGCGGTAGAAAATCCATTCCCAATAATCAAGAGCGCAGGCGATAATCCTGCGCTCTTGGTTTTTATTTTCTGGCAAACTCGTCCACTGGGTCAGAATAATTTCACTCATCCAACCACTCTAAGGCTTTTTCCACATTTTGCGGCGTGACGTGATAAGCGCGGCCCGCACTGATGTCTGCTTCGGCGTCACGGATGTGCTTCTGCCATTGTTCTGTCCAAAAATAGGCCTGATTGTCTTTCCTTCCGGAAAGTTCCCGCAGTAAGGCCCCAATATGCTGGAAAGCAGCATAACTATTGCAGAATTTACAGCGGACGAGTGAGCTTTTCCCGTCCACCTCCAGCGGCGCGCCGCAGGAGGGACAATTCAGGGTGGTGGGGGTGTTATCGGGCAGACGATCTCATCCTCAAGGGTTTTCAGCAAATCAATCATACTCAGCGGATAACCTGAGACAATATTTTCCTCGCTTCCAATGTGAACGTGATGCGGGAAATTGCCTAACTCATGGTGGTCAGTAGTGCTGTCCCATCGCCGCCCCGTAAGATTTGCAGACGGGAGACAATGCGTTGCTGCATCTTGCAAAAGATGTTAAGTCGGCGCTGTCAGGCATTTGTCCAGTCTGAAAACTTCTCCAGAATTCTTCGGGTGACATGTTGTACTGTTGTTCGAACCGAGCGAGAGCCTCATTAACCCGCGCCAAATCTGCTCCATCGCGGGCAATCTGACGTTCGATGACTTTCCTTAGGGCATTATCTAAAAAAGTATCGCGGAATCCGGACTTATAAAGGTGTTCAAGACGTTGGATATCCAAGTTAGAAGCAATTGCCATCGTTCACCTCCACCTGAATTATAATACAGACATGTCCAAAACCCACACCCGTTACGTCTGCCAGCAGTGCGGACGCGTCTCCGCAGGATTCATGGGACGCTGCCCACAGTGCGGCGAATACAACAGCATGGTCGAAGAAATCGTAGCCGAAGAGCCGCTCGGCAAGAGCGTCATGCGCGGCTTGAGCGGACTGTCGTCGCCGCGACGGCTGGCCGAGGTTAGCAGCGAGACCGAGGAGCGCATCCCGCTGCCGATGGGTGAGTTCGCCCGCGCGCTGGGCGGCGGCATCGTCCCCGGCTCGATCGTGCTGGTTGGCGGCGACCCCGGCATCGGCAAATCCACGCTGATGCTGCAAATGACCCTCGAAATGGCGAACAGGCTCCGTGTCCTGTACGTGTCCGGCGAGGAGTCCGAGCGGCAGATAAAGATGCGCGCCGTCCGTCTCGCGGGGAGAAATTCGGCCTTGCCGAAGGATTTGTTCCTCGTCACTGAGACCAATCTGGATGTGATTTTTGACCACGTCGCGGCGGTCAAACCGGACCTTTTGATCGTCGACTCGATCCAAACCGTCTACCTGCCGGAGATGGAATCCGCGGCCGGCTCGGTCTCGCAGGTGCGCGAATCGGCCAACCGGCTGCGCGAACTGGCCAAGTCGTCCGGCCCGGCGGTGTTCGTCATCGGGCATGTCACCAAAGAGGGGACGATTGCCGGGCCGCGCGTCCTGGAGCACATCGTGGACACGGTGCTGTACCTGGAGGGCGACCGCTTCCAGGCTTACCGCCTGCTGCGCTCGGTCAAGAACCGCTTCGGGGCGACGGCCGAGGTGGGCGTCTTCGAGATGAGCGAACGCGGCCTGGCCGAGGTGACCAATCCTTCGGAGGCCTTCCTGGCCGAACGGATGGTCAACGCGCCGGGTTCTGCGATTGCCGTCACAATGGAGGGCACGCGCCCGTTGCTGGTGGAGATCCAGGGCCTGACCAGCCCGGCGCAGTTCGGTAATGCGCGCCGCACAACCAACGGCGTGGACTACAACCGTTTGCTGATGCTGGCTGCGGTGCTCACCCGCCGCTTGAACCTGCGTCTGGCCGAGCAGGATGTGTTCGTGAACGTGGTCAGCGGGATCAAGATTGACGAACCCGCCGCCGATCTAGCCATTGCCGCGGCGGTCGCCTCTTCGATGCGCGATTTGCCCGTGCGCGCCGAGGCGGTGCTGATCGGCGAGATCGGCCTGGCCGGTGAACTGCGCATGCCCGGGCAGATGCCCGTCCGCCTGCGCGAGGCCGCCAAACTGGGCTTCAAGACGGCCATCGTCCCCAAACGGCTGCGCAAGGGCGAACCCTGGCCGGAGGGGATCGAGATCGTCGAGGCGCGCTCGGTCTACCAGGCGCTGGAGGCAGGGTTTGGGATTCAGAAGGAGTCGCCGAAAGTGAGGAAGGTGGCGTAAGTTTCATCCCTTTCTCTTAGCCAATTCTATTAAAATTCTACGTAAATCTACATTGACGGGATGTGGGCATGTGATAAAACAACCAAGCACTCCACCACAACTAGGAATAGCCAACATAAATTTTGCAAGGAGGATAAGCGCATGAAAGCCACAGCGCCAACACTGGTCAGTTTTGCTGTGACCAGAGAATGCAACCTGAAGTGCAAACATTGCTACAGTCAGTCCATCGATTCACCTCATCCGAGGGAGCTAGATACCGCTGAAGCCAGGCGGCTGATCGGTCAAATTGCCGAGACTGGAGCGCGTCTTATCATATTGGACGGGGGCGAACCGTTGATGCGCTCCGACATTTTTGAGCTTGTGCGTCACGCGCGGAGCGTGGGTCTCACCCCCGTGATGGGCTCAAATGGCACTCTCATCACGCCCGAGGCAGCGATGAAGCTGGCAGACGCTGGCCTCGAGGCTATCGCCATCAGCCTGGATGGAGCAGATGCGGAAACGCACGATGCCTTCCGTGGCCTGCAGGGAGCGTGGGAGCAGACGCTGCAAGGTATCGAGAACATTCGTCAGGCAGGCATCTCCTTTCAGATTGCGCCCACTTTGCGTCACGGATGTTGGGAGCAATGGGGAGCCATCGCCGACAAGGCGAAGGAATGGGGAGCCAAGGCCGTGGAGGTCTTCGACTATATCCCCGCAGGACGAGGAGAGGAGAACGCCGAATTTGAGATGACGATCGAGGAAAGACGTGTCTTTATACGGGAATACATCGCCCGCCAGCGGGCTGAGGACGAGATGATCTACCGCTGTGTCGGTCTCCCCCAGATCTGGGTAGAGGTAGAGAAAACCGTGCCCGAGGACGAAGTGCTGACAAAGTTCGTCCGCAGTTGCTGTGCTGCGGGAACACGTTATTGCTGTGTCCTGTACGACGGCACTGTCTATCCGTGCATGGTGCTCCAGAAAAAAGCCGGAGATGTCCGCGAGCAGAGTTTGGTGGACATCTGGCAGAATTCGGAGGTCTTCCAGATTCTGCGAGATAGAAACGGACTGGAAGGGAAGTGTGGACGCTGTGACTACCGCCATGTTTGTGGTGGGGCTCGTTGCAGAGTCTACGCCAAGACAGGCTCCCTCACTGCTGAGGACGATGCGTGCTGGTTCAGCGAGGAGGAACTGAAGCGATGAGAAGCATGCCCTGGGACGAAGATCTCTGGCGGAAACTGAAGGATGCTATCTCGCCCATGCCTCCCTTTGTGCGCCAGCGAGCACTCAGCACCATCGTCGAGGCCAGTGAAGCGTTGGCTCAGGAAAGAGGTTCAGAAGTGGTTGAAGAGGAAGATCTGGTCAAGACGGCAAAAACAAAAATGCCGGCTCTCGCCCGTCAGCGAATGCTCGACGCCCTGGTTGAGGTGGGGATAAACGTTGAAGCAGCAGAAGGGACCGAACCATAAAGTTGCCACCGATGCATTGCACCGATAACCGGCATTTACAGCCGACCGCTGTTCCGTTGCGTTGCGCAGCAATGGCTGTGGAGAATTAATCATGCCAGAAAGCGAAAAATGGCTCAGCCTCAGTCAGGCGGCTGAACTGCTCGGCGTGCACCCAAGCACGGTGCGCCTGTGGTCGGATAAAGGACAACTCCCCGTCCACCGTACGCAGGGAAAGCACCGTCGCTACCGTCGCTCCGAGGTCGAGTTGTGGGCCAAGACCGCCCGCCAGCCGCGCAGCCTCGAACCGGAGAGCGTCGTCCAACACGCATTGGGGCGGATGCGTTTCCAGATCGGAGAAGGCAACCTGGAAACCGAGCCCTGGTACCAGAAACTCGACGACGAAGCCCGCCGCCAATATCGCGTGAGCGGCCGAGTTCTGGTGCAGGGACTGGCGAACTATCTCGCCTCCGAGGGCGAGGAGGCCATCGCCGAGGCGCGTTCGTTTGGTTATGAATACGCTTCGCGCGGCCGTCGCTACAACCTGGACAGCATCGATGCAGCGCGAGCCTTTCTCTTTTTCCGCAACGCCTTGCTGGAATCGATAGTGGCCGTCTACCAGGAGGCGAAGATCCCCTCGGGCGCGGCTTGGGGAGAGATGCTCCACAGGGTACATGCCTTTACCGACCAGATCATGCTGTCGCTGCTCGAAACCTATCAAGCGTTCGAGAACAACCACCGATGAAAAGCAAGCGCTCTAATCCTCCGGTTTGGCTGGGACGACTGATACCTGTTCTATTGGTCTTGCTGCTCCTGGCCTTACTGTCCACGTTAGTACTTGTCGGTCTATCCGTGCTGGGCCTGATCCCCGGCGCGTAAATACTTATTGGAGGTTCCATGCACTACATTCCCTTTCTTTCCACCCTGGTCACGTTCGCCTTCGCCATAGCCGTCTTCCGCCGTTACCTGCTGCGGCGCGGCCCGCACCTGCTGATGTGGACCATCGGCCTGCTCTGGTACGGTCTGGGTACGCTGGCCGAGGTATTCCTGGGCCTGACCTTTAGCGATTTTGTGCTCAAGCTCTGGTATTTGAGCGGCGCTATGTTGACCGCTGCCTGGTTGGGACAGGGGACGGTGCACCTGCTCATCCGCCGGCGCGGCGTGGCCTGGACCTTGACCGGCATCCTGACTGCCGTCTCGCTGCTGGCCGCGACCCTGATCCTGCTCGCCCCGCTGACGCCTGCCGCGGCCTCCTACAGTGTGACGCAGGCCATCTCGTCCCAGTACAAGGGCATCCTGACGCGCGGCGGCCTGACCATCGCCCTGACCATCCTGCTCAATCTCTACGGCACGATCATGCTGGTCGGCGGGGCGATCTACTCGGCCTACATCTTCTGGCGCAAGCGTGTGCTGTTCAACCGCATGATCGGCAACGTGCTGATCGCGGCTGGCGCGCTGGCCCCGGCCATGGCCGGTTCGTTCGTCAAGCTGGGCCTGGCGGACGTGCTCTATCTGTCCGAGCTGGTGGGCGTGATCCTGATGTACATCGGCTTCTTGCAAGCCACGACTGTCCCGGCGCCCGCAACAGCTCCCGCCGCGGCAGACTAGATCTGCAAACCAGTGACAACGAATGCTCCGCAGTGACAACGAATGCTCCGCAGTGACAACGAATGCTCCGTAAACCCGTTTTCTTCGAGAAAACGGGTTTCTTCTTTTTACGGGTATAATCTTCTCAGACCCGCCGACCATCAGACTATGTGACTTTGAGACGATATGACCATCCTCGACATTCCCCTCATCTCCCGCGTCCGCCGCAATCACGGACTGGAACACGCCACCATTAACATCCTCTCGCAGCGCTTCCCCTATCAACCCCTGGCCGGTTATTCCAGCCCGGGCGGATTCTGGATCCTGGGTGAGGCGCCCACCGAAGAACTTCGCGAGGCGGTCATCCAAGCCTTGACACGGATGAACGCAGGCGAGAGTCATCTGGCCATCCATTCCAACTGCGGCACGAACGTGGTCGCCTCGGGCTTTGTCGCTGGTCTGCTGGCCTGGCTGGGGATGGCTGGCGCCAGGTCCAGGCGCGAGAAAGTTGACCGGTTGCCGCTTGCCATCGCCCTGGCAACGCTGGGCCTCATCCTCAGCCAGCCGCTGGGACCTGCCATCCAGGCGCGTGTCACGACCTCCGGCGACCCCGAGGGCATGACCATTGTGGACATTTCTCCCATAAAATTCGGTCGGCTTACCATCCACCGCGTCGTTACGCAAGGGTAGGGCGGATTTCTTATCCGCCAATGTAATGCCGGAACGGCGGGAAAGAATCCCGCCCTACAGTTTGATAAAAATGCCTGACACCTCCAACGTCATCATCCTGCACGGCACGGACGAATATGCCATCGCCGGCCACCTGAACGAGCTTCGGGCGGCGATGGGCGATCCATCCACGGCGGATATGAACATCGCCCAGTTCGACAGCCACGCCGGGTTGGATTTCGAGTCCCTGAACATGGCGGTCAACGCCATCCCGTTCCTGTCGGCGCGCCGGTTGGTCATCCTGACCCACCCCATCGCGGCTTTTCCAACCCCAAGCCTGCGCAAGAAATTCAACACGCTTCTGGCAAACTTGCCGCCGACCACGACCCTGGCCCTGGCCGAATATGATTTTCTCAAAGACGACCACTGGCTGATGAAATGGGCCAGGTCTTCCATGGGAAAAGCAAAAATCCTGGTTTGCATGATGCCCAAACGTTGGGCGATGACGTCTTGGATCCAGCAGGAAACGAACAAGCAAGGCGGCAGGATCGAAGGCGAAGCCGCCGCGCGCTTGGCTGGAATGGTCGGCGAGGATACACGTATTGCGGCCCAGGAAATCACGAAGCTGCTGACCTATGTCAACTACGCGCGCCCCGTCAGCGCCGCAGACGTGGAGCAGGTCAGCATCGTCAGCGCGCAGGGCAGCGTCTTTGATCTGGTGGATGCCCTGGGTACTGGAAGCGGCCAGAGGGCGCAGAAGATGCTCCACCAGTTGCTCGAAAGCGAAGATCCGTTCCAATTGTGGGGCATGGTCATCCGCCAGTTCCGGCTGCTGCTGCTGGCGCGTGAGGTGATCGAATCAAGGGGAAATCAGAATGATGTTGAAAAGGCCTTGGGCGTTCACTCTTACGTGGCGCAAAAAGTCTACGCTCAAGCGCGGCAGTTTTCGATGTCCGCGCTGGAGTCCATTTATCACAAACTGCTAAGAATTGACGAGGGGGCAAAAACCGGCCAGGTTCCGCTCGATCTGGCGCTGGATATGCTGGTGGTGGAATTGGCCGGAAAATGAGACGAACCCGTTCACTTCGAGGGAACGGGTTCTTAGATTAGAACAGCCGGGACTGCTTTTCCTCATTCTTGGAAACGGCCAGCAAGCCATGCGTCTGCTGCCACTCAGCGGACGGTCCCTGCCAGCCAAAGCGCTGCAAGTCAATCCGCCCGCGCTCGTCGAATTCCACGCCCTCGGCTTCGAGCAGGGCGCGCTGCTCCTCAGCCCCGGGCCGCAGGCTGATCTCCCCCTTCGAGTTGATGACCCGCTGCCACGGCGCGTCATCCGGGCATTGCGCCATCGCCGATCCCACCCAGCGCGGGCCAAGGGACAGGTAGGCCTTTGCCTCCACGCCCTCCGGCGGCGGGATGAGTTTCGCGATCTGCCCATAGGTGGCGACGCGTCCGCGCGGGATCTGGCGGACGAGTTCCCAGACCTGGGCGTTGAAGAGGAGCGGATCAGGAGGGGAGGTAAATGGACTCATGTGGCCTCCAAGAAAAATTTGCGATCACGCGGTATGCCGGGCGGTACAGGCGTCCATAGATTTCCGAATGGCGCGCGGCTGGAAAACCCTGCGATTCTATTCCAGCAAAAAACAACTTGATTTCTTTTGGGCTTATTCTCCACTGCTCTGCTTCCGACAGTTGCCACGCCACCGTACCATATTCCATAAGGTTTTCCAGTGAGCCATGCCATTCATTTGCGGTATGGATGAAAGCCCGTAAAAGTGTTTCCGGGTCTTTACCCATTTTGAGATATGGCCTCAAGTGGATGCGGACGATCTTTCCATCCGGCGAGATTGGGTCAAGCAAGGGCTCATCGGGGCCTTCGCCCATTTCTTTCATTTCACGTTCGAGCCAGTCTCGCGCCGTCCGCTCGTCGCGGACCGCGTGCTCGCTCCCGAGCGCGGCTTGGTGGAGCAATTTGTACAAGTCCGTCACTTGCATCTCCGGGTAACGGCGGAAATGGTCGAGTAAAATCGGGCAGAGGTTTTTCACCACTCCCACTTCCTCAACCCCTCCATCGCCTCCCGCGCCGTCAGATCCAGTTGCAGCGGGGTGATGGATACGTAGCCAGCTCTTATCGCGCCGAAGTCGGTGCCAGGCTCGTCCACGCCGGTCGGGAAGTCGCCGCCGATCCAGTAATATGGGCGGCCGCGCGGGTCCTTGCGGGCGTCCAGCGCGTCGCGGTAGAGGCGCAATCCCTGGCGGGTGATCATGTAACCCTTGATTTCAGCCTCTTTCAAATACGGCACGTTGACGTTCAGCAGCACCCCTTCCGGCAGGCCATTTTCCAATACTTTTTGGGCGACATGCCGGGCAATTTTTGCGGCCGTGCTGTAATCCAAAACGCCGTGATGGTTCTCCGGCGCGTGCAGTGAAACGGCAATTCCTGGCACTCCCCCGATGACCGCCTCCATCGCCGCTGTCACCGTACCGGAGTAGGTTACATCGTGGCCGATGTTCTCATGCGGATTGATACCCGAGACAACCAGGTCAATCTTCTCTTTCACAATCCCCAGCAGGGCCAGCGCCACGCTGTCGGACGGCGCGCCGTCGGTCGTCAGGGCGGAGGTGCCATCGGCCAGCAAAACTTCACGGGCGCGCAGCGGGCGATCCATCGTCTTGACATGCCCCGAAGCCGACCAGTTGTGATCCGGGGCAAAAACGGTAACCTTGCCCAAAGTCCGCATTTCCTGCGCCAACGCCAGCAAACCGGGAGCCTGTACGCCGTCATCATTGGTGACCAGAATGTGCATGTTATTTCTTGGCCTTGTCTTCGGCTTCCAGGCCTAATTTCCGTAACTCTTCGCGGAATTCCTTGACCTTCTCGATCAGGTCAATCAGTTCCCCCTCCTGGGGTTCGCTGAGATCCTCCGGTATGGATTTGCGCGCCTCCTGCAAAGCCCATTCCATGCGGTCGTTGTGTTTCTTGATCATTTTGGCGATGTGTTCGATGGTGAGCTCGCGGGATTTGAGTTTGAGGCGCGGGCCGGAGAAAAAGCCTTTTTCCTCCATATCCCGTTCGTACTCGGCCAGTTCTTCGGGAGTCATCCATTCCATGCCATCGCCGTGTTCCACGCCGCGTGCCTCTTCGTTGCGCGGGTCGGCCAGCGCCTGCGCGGTGAACTCTTCCAGCGAGGGTTCCTCATGTGCGGCGCGCCACTCGTTCCACATCTTCTTGACGGGAACGACGATATCCTCGTCTTTTTCGAGATAGGCATTCACCCATTCCAGTAGTTCGGTCATTATAAGCATCTCTCCTCCGCTGCTATTTTATCACTTTGCTGGAGCGCGATCTCCGGGCCGCCAAGAACCCGTTCCCTTCGAGGAAACGGGTTCTTGGGAGAGCGGAGGAATATTCTATGGCGGCGAATAATACTCCTGCCACAATGCCCGATACCTCTTTTCCTCTTCCTCCCAGCGCGCGTCATCCCAGCCCAACTCCGGCTGGACGATGGCGCGGATGCGCTCCATTTGCGCCAGGCCGCCGCCGGGCAGGTTGATCGCCAGGCGCAGGCGGCGCGCCAGCAGGTCATCCAGGTGCACCACGCCCTCGGCGCGCGCCGCCCAGCGCAGCTCGGCCCACAGCGAGGGACTGGCGCCGATGGCCTCCAATTCCCCTTCTCTTGCTACCTCGGCCAGGTTGCAGGCCTCGTTTCCATAGCGTCCGAGCAGGTGCAAGCGCAGTTCAGGCGGCAGGTCGCAAACGGTCGTCTCGGGCGGCAGCGGATCAAGCACATGCTCATGCCAACGCAGGCGCGGGTGCTCTGGCAGAATGGCGCGCACGGCGCGAAGGGCGGTCTGCGCCATCAGCCGGAAGGTGGTCAGTTTGCCGCCGCTGACGGTCAGCAGCCCGGCCTCGTTCCACAGCACGAACTCGCGCGATTCCTTGCTCGGATTGGCTTTGCCGGTATCCACCACTGCCCGCACCCCGGCCAGCGAGGACTGCACATCCGCCAGCGAAAGCCCCAGACCGGGGAAGGCGTGCGTCACCGCGTCCATCAGATAGGCGGCCTCCGCCGCGCCAATGCGCAGGTCAGTGGATGGGGCCGCGCCGTGATCCACGTCGGTGGTGCCGACCAGGGTCACGCCCTCCCAGGGGAAGACGAAAACCGGGCGTCCGTCTCTCGGATGAAGGAAGGTGACGGCGCGCGCCAGCGGGAGTTTGGCGGAGGGAAAGAATAAATGGCTGCCGCGCAAGATTCGCAGGCGTTTCGGACCTCGGACCTGTTCGCGCAAACCGTCCGCCCAGGCGCCCGTGGCGTTGACCACCGCCCGGGCGCGCACCTCGGCCATTTTGACGGAACCAGGCGCCAGGTCCCGCACCGCTACGCCGCTGACGCGTCCACCTGTTTTTAACAGTCCCTCTACGCGGGCATAGTTCAGCGCCCGCGCGCCATCCTGGGTTGCTTCAAAAATTACGCGCAGCACTAACCGGGCGTCGTCGGTCTGGGCGTCGAAGTAACGGTAACCCGCGATCATGTCTGGCGAGGTCAGTTGCGGACAGAGGCCGCGCAGGCCATCCGGCTGATAATGGGCGTGATTCCACTTGAGCGCCAGGATGTCGTAGAGCGACAGGCCGAAGCCGAAGACCCAGGCCGGGATTTTGTCGCCGCGAAAGTTCGCCATCAGAAACGGCAGCGGGATGACCAGGCCGCGTCCTTCGCGCAATAGATGCTCGCGCTCGTGAACCGATTCGTAGGTCAGCTTGATCTTCGCATTACGCAGGTAGCGCAAGCCGCCATGCACCAGCTTCGACGAGCGGCTGGAGGTGCCAGAAGCGAAGTCACCCTGCTCGAACAGGACGGCTTTCAGCCCGGCGCGGGCCGCCTCGCGCAGGATGCCCGCGCCGGTGATGCCTCCGCCGATGACGATGAGATCGAATTCGCGGTCGAGCTGCGACCAGACGGTGTCACGCCAGTTGGTTGTCCACATGTTGGGTGTCCGTGAAAAGTGATGAGTGATGCGTGTTGCGTGATGAGTGATGAGTGATGAGTGATGAGTGAGGAGTGAGGAGTGTTGCGTGTTGCGTGAGGCGTAAAACGTAAGGCGTAAAACGTAATGGCTGTAGAGCGTCAGGCCTGTGATGCTTCACGCAGCCAGGTGAGGACCTCTTCCCTGAGCGGGAAACGCCCGCTGCCGAAGGCCTACTCGGCAGACCAGTTTTTCGTTGACCACCAGGCTGGGCAGGATCAGCACCAGAGCATATTTGCCGATCTCGCTTGGGTCTTTGATCTCGGCGATCTCGACCGCAAGATCGGGATATTGCGTTTGCAACTCGCTCTGAGCAGACAAGACCATCCGTCTGACGGCGTAACGTTCAGGTTGTCGCAGGCCAAGAATTTTGACGTTGATCAAGACGTTAATCCTCTAGCAGCTTGCCTGGGTTCAGCACGCCCTGTGGATCGAGCGTCCGCCGCGCGGCCGCCAGCAGTTGCAGCCCAAGTTCGCCTTTTTCGGCGGTGAGATAGGGCGCGTGATCCAGCCCGACGCCGTGCTGGTGGCTGATCGTCCCGCCATGTTCCACGATGACGCGGCTGGCCGCGCCTTTCAAAACTTGCCAGCGGCGCAGCGTTTCATCCGGGCCGTCAGCGCGGCGGTAGAGATAGGTTACGTAGATGCCGGCCCCATCTTTGTACATGTGCGAGAGGTGGGCAAAGACAAGGACATGCTCGCCGATTTCTGCCAGTCCCTCGCGGATGACCTTCTGGGTTTCTTCCGCCGTTGGCAAGACAGACGACCACGGGACGGCAGTCTCCAGCGTATCCAGGGCGTAACCGCGCTCCCAGAGCGTGTTGCGCAAATAGGGCGTCAGGAAGCGCGATTTTTTCCACATTTTGCCGATGGGCGTGCCCGTCCACAGCCCAGCGTGGGTGCGGATGACATCCCGGGCCGCGGCGAATTGCTCCCTGGCAGCCTTATCCTTCTTTTCGGCGGTGAACCCCGCGATCAGTAAGCAGCGCCCTTCGTCATATCGCAGGAAGGATAAGCCGCGATTGGCCCATTGGACGAGTTTATCCTTGCCGGAGAGCGCCAGCGTGGTCGTGGTTTCCAACGCGTTGCTCAGGCGCAGCATCGAGAGTTTCAGTCCGGCCTGGGCAATCTCGCGCACCGCCGCTGCGCCCGATTCCCAATCGTGGAAGAAGAAAGCGTGGAAGGATTCTTCCTCCGGCAGTGGCCGTACCCGCACAATGGCGCGCGTGATGAGGCCGAGACGCCCTTCCGAGCCGAGGATCATCTGGCACAGGTCCGGGCCGGCGGCCGAGGCGGGATGGGGAGGCAGGTCCAGCGCGCCGAGCGGAGTCTCCACGTGGCCGCCGGCGAACAGGCTCTCGATGCGCCCGTAGTAGTAGGATTGCTGTCCGCTGGAGCGGGTAGCGATCCAGCCGCCGAGGGTGGAGTATTCGAAGGATTGCGGGAAGTGGCCGAGCGTATAGCCGCGCGCGTTGAGTCGCTTTTCGATCTCGGGGCCGGTAATGCCCGCCTCGAAGGTTGCTAAGCGGCTGGTTTCGTCCAGGTCGAGCAGACGGTTGAGGCGCGACAGGTCGAGGGTCAGGACGGGCGCGCCGCCGGGGAGCGGGTTGATGTGCCCGACCACGCTCGTTCCGCCGCCGTAGGGGATCAGGCGCGTACCGGTGCGGCGGGCGTAATCCAGCAAGGCGCGCACGTCCTCGTCGCAGGCCGGGTAGGCCACGCCATCCGGGAAAGCGCCGACGCGCCCGGAGCGCAGGGCGATCCAATCCGGCAGGGATTGTCCCCGTGCGTGGCGCAGGCGGTCTTCGGGGTCGGTGGAAATCAAGGGGTGAGACCGCAGGCGCGCTGACGGGACAGCGGCGAGAACCGTTTCGAGGGCGGCATCTTCCAGCCGCGGCCCTGCCCCGATCCGCATTTCCAGATATTGCTCCGCGGATGCAGGCAGCGGATAAGTGACCGCGTTATCACCCCAGCCGTTCCAGCGTCGCATAGAGTCTCCTCGTGCGAATTATCAGTAGACACGTGTTTACTTGTTACTTGTTTCCTTGTCTACTTCCTACGCCTTTCCCAGCACCATCGCCAGCAACGCCATTCTAACGTATAACCCGTATTCCATCTGCCGGAAATACGCCGCGCGCGGGTCATCGTCAAACTCGGGAGAAATCTCGCCGACGCGCGGCAGCGGGTGCATCACGATCATGCGTTCCCTGGCGGCTTTCATCACCTGCGGGTCAATGACGTACGCACCTTTGACGGACTCGTAGACGGCCTCGTCGCTGAAGCGTTCCTTCTGGACGCGCGTGACATACAGCACATCGGTCTGGGGCAGACAGGCATCGAGGGTAGTGTACTCGGCTTGCTCGATCTTCTTGGCCTTGATCTCGTCAATCAGTTCGGCGGGCATGCGCAGGATGTCGGGCGCGACGTAGTTCAGCCTGACCTTGTAGAGCGAGAGCAGGCGCGCCAGCGAGTGGACGGTGCGCCCGTGCTTCAGGTCGCCTAGCAGGGTGACGGTCAGGCCATCCAAATGGCCGAGTTCTTCCTTGATAGTGAAGGCGTCGAGCAGTGCCTGGGTGGGATGCTCGCCGATTCCGTCGCCGGCGTTGATGACGGGTTTGCGCGCCGCCTTAGCCGCAATCGCTGCCGAGCCGACCTCGGGGTGGCGCAGGACGATCACATCCGCGTAGCATTCCAGCGTGCGGACGGTATCCGGCAGGCTTTCACCCTTCGACACCGACGAGTACTTCACTTCGTTGATCGGGATGACCGAGCCGCCCAGGCGTTCCATGGCGGCGGTAAACGACGACGAGGTGCGGGTGGACGGTTCGTAGAACAGGTTGGCGAGGATCTTGCCTTTGAGCAGGTCGAAGGTACCGACGTGGTTCACCATGTCGTGCATCTCGTGCGCCACAGCGAAGATGTATTCCAGGTCTTCGCGGCTAAACTGCTTGACCGAGAGGATATCCTTGCCGTACCAGGGCGCGGTGCGCTGGTCGCCAAAGGGCAGGTGGGGGTTAGGGGGAGGGGTGGGCATGGGTTAGTCTCCTGGTTTGATAGTCGGACAGTCGGATAGTCGGATGGTCGAATAGTCGGGTAGTTTTGATTGAGGATTGGGGCTTGGCTGCTGGCTGAGGGCGAATCCCGTTTAGTCACGCTTTTCTGGCTCGGGCCGGTTCTACACGGACTCGGACAACCCGTGACCTGTTTCGCTGTTTGGACGAGCCTTATCTACGATAAAGCACATTTCTCCCGTACCCTGCCTCTTGCAAAAACTTCCGATCTTGCTCCTTTTGTCCAACACATTATACAGTCTCGTATCCTAATTCTACACCCTAACATTTCTCCCGTATCCTGCCTCGACGAGAATTTTCCCGTCGCGGTAGGCTTCGTGTCCGCGCAACATCACCTTCCGCACCTTGCCTTTCACTTTCCAGCCCTCGAACGGCGTCCAGCCGCAGCGGGAGTGCATCTCCGCGGCGCGGATCTCGTAGGTGGCATTCTCGTCCACTTCGACCCAGGTATCGGGCTGTTCGGGCAGGGAGAAAACTCTTCTTGGGTTAATCACCATCTTTTGAATCAAATCGTCTAACGTCAAACGTCCGGCGTCAACGGCGGTGAGCAAGAGGGGGAGCATGGTTTCCAGGCCGGGGAAGCCGGGAGGGGGGTTCTCGCCATCCTTCTCGGCGAGAGTATGCGGGGCGTGGTCGCTGGCAAAGCAATCAATGATGTCCAGGTTTTGCCAGAGGGCGTCCACATCGGCTTGCGTGGCGAGGCGTGGGCGGACTTCACTTCGCCCTGAGCGGACGCCGTCCGTTTTTTGGACGGCGGTAGTCGAAGGGCGCTCTTCGACTGCGCTCCCTGCGGTCGCTCCGCTCAGAGCGGGGATATCATCTTGGGATAGGAACAGGTGATGCGGACAAACCTCGCAAGTCACCTTTATCCCGCGCTCCTTGGCTGCCTTGATGAGCAAAATCTCCTCCCGCAGCGAGACGTGGGCGATGTGCACCGGCCTGTCGTAGATGGCTGCCATCAGTATCACTGCGGCCATGCTGCGGCTCTCGGCGTGAGACACGATGGGCAGGTGCTTTGGCCAGGTTTTGAAGTGTTCCTGCCAGAGGAGCATCGAATCGAGGCGCAATTCACCGTAAGTCTGGTCGAGGTACATCTTCAGCCCGGCGGCGCGGAGTGCGACGTCTCTGACGTCGCGGGCGTTATCCGGCCCTGCGCCGAGAAATTGGGCGTAGTCACAGCGGGCTTTGGCGCGCGCCGCGGCAAGCGCCAGGTCGAGGGTGGCGGCGTCGAAGATGGGTGGCTGGGTGTTGGGCATGGCCAGCACCAGCGTGAACCCGCCTGCCAGCGCGGCGGACGTGCCGGAGTCCCAATCTTCTTTGTGGGTCGCGCCGGGTTCGCGCAGGTGGACGTGGGGGTCAATCAGGCCGGGGATTTTGAGCATGGGGGGCGGAATTATAGGCAGGGCAGGGATTTTGTCAAGGGGCGCAGGCCTCTCCATAATCGAAAGCTTCGAGATTCCACAGGTCGCTGGCGGCGGTCGGATCGAGGCTGAAGTTGCAGAAATCGAGACGGGAGGCGGCGACTTTCAGCCGCCAGTACAACGGAACAATGGGCAAATCCTCTGCGAAGATAGCCTGCGCATTGTGATAGCCGGTTGCGTAAGCCGCTTCGCCCGGCAAAGCGCCTTTGGCGGTGAGACAGGCCGCATCGTAAGCCGCGCTGGTGTAACCGCTGATGTTGGCGCCGACCCAATGATTCGCGGCGTTCGGGATCTCATCGCTTATGAACCACTCACAAGGCGGTTCCACGTCTGTGCTGCCCATGGCGAACTCAGCCAAGTCGAACTTGCGCCCGAACAACGGTCCATCCGGGCCTTGGGCATATAGCTCGGTGGGGTCATAATATTGGAGGTTAACTTGAATCCCGCAGCGGGCCAGCGACCCGGCCAGGATTTCGCTAACCTGCCTGCGCTGCGCTGCGCCGGTCGTTCGGTAATTCAAGACCAGCGGAGTCCCGGCTGGGATGTCAGCCACGCCCCAGGCCTGGCGCGGTGTGCCGGGATCGTTGTCCTGATCCCGCCAACCGGCCTGCTCGAGCAGTTGACTGGCCGCCGCCACGTCGAAGGGATAGGCCTTCACATCCGGATTGTAAAGCGGATGGGTGTAAGGAATATAAGAATTTGATACCGTCGTCAGACCATACAGCACCGTATCCACGACCTGCTGCCGGTCCAGGCACATGGCAATCGCCTGGCGGACGCGCACGTCGCCCAGGAAATCCAGGCGGTCGCCTGCATCGAGGTTATAGCCGTCATCATAACTCGCCGGGCGGATGCCGAAATCGAGGCGTTCCATCACATCCGTCGGGGCGAAGATAGCCTTGAGCTGACCTTGAGAATCGAAGCTCTCCAGAATGCTGACCTGTCCATCCAGGTGCAGGCTCGCATCCAGGAGATCACATTTTCCGGCGATCAATTCAATGATGGCAGTCTCCGGCGTGGCGATAAAACGGAACACCAGCGTATCGAACTTCGGCAAGCCCTCGCCCACCCGGAAATAATAAGGATTCTTCTTCAAAGTGATGGAATCGCCGCTCACCCAATCCTCGATAACGTAAGCACCCCACCCGACCGGTTCGCGGGACGCGACATCAGCGTCGGGAAGCTCGGCCGGCATATATTGGCTCCACAAATGCTTGGGATAGGGCGTCCAGAAATTGGTGAAGTAGGTCGGGTCGAGGTAGCCCGGCTTGCCCCACCATTGGACGGTCTGCTCGTCCACGGCCTCATACGCTTTGGTGCGGTCTATCAGGTACCTGCCGAGTAGGTGCTGCGCAGAACCGGGCGTGTCGGGATAGGTAGCCAGATCGTATGAATAGACCGAGTCCTCCACCGTCAGGGGCATTCCGTCCGACCAGTAGAGGCCGGGCAGCAGGCTGAAATTGACCACCATCTGATCCATCTGGATCTCACCCTTGCCGTCGTAGACAACCGCGCAGTTGTCGCCGCGACAGCCGCTCGGCCAGACGCGTACGCCCGGCGCCAGCGTGACCGGCAGGCCGCCCGCGTCCACCACCTCGTCGCCGACGTAGACGGAAACGGCGCTGATCTGCGCGTCCCCGTCCGCCAGGCTGGGCAGCTTTTGCAGGATGACCGGCTGGTAGCCATAGGAATTGGTATCTATTGGGCCATCATAGATAGCCGCCA
>Ga0210053_1001674_pt1 | contig 19934 bp, 22 predicted proteins | sample CryGeymeta201512_FD_185467 | JGI IMG/M metagenome (GOLD analysis project Ga0210053, IMG submission 185467) | Groundwater microbial communities from Crystal Geyser aquifers in Utah, USA - Crystal Geyser metaG 2015-12 (SPAdes) (version 2) | ecosystem: Environmental > Aquatic > Deep subsurface >... | reverse complement strand
CATGATTACAGCCACCTGCCTGGCAACAAGCCTCCGTATGGCTCCGAGGTTGCCAAATCCAACCTGGCAAAGGCGGGAGGCCGGAGAAATGCTTATAATGTTCTGGATACCAACAAGGAATTTATCCATGGAAAGATCTGCTCTCCCAAGCCGCACCTGGCAAGGTACTTGCGCCGCCTGGAACGCTTATTCATTACCGAGGCGATGACCGGATGGCGCGGCAGAATTGCCATCTGGATTGGCAAGATCGAACGTCCTCTGTCCACTTTACCTAGAAGGTAGAAATATGCGCGTCGGCCAGAATCCGGCTAAATTTGTCAACAAAATTGCCCAGCCTGCGGATATTACCGTCACGGTTGTTTCCTGCATTCCCTTCCTGAGCGGTTTTTACGAGCAAAGCCTGGAGGTGCTCAAAGCCTGCCTGAACAGCATTCGCGAAAACACCAACCGGCCTTTCGACCTGATGGTGTTCGATAATCATTCCTGCCGCGAGGTACGCCAGTACCTGATAGAAGCCAACGAGCAGGGCATTATCCAGTACCTGATACTTTCCGATAAGAATATCGGCAAGATTGGCGCCTGGAATGCCATGTTCGGCGCGGCGCAGGGTGAATACATTGCCTTTGCCGATAGCGACATCTATTTCCGCCCCGGCTGGTTGCCTGCTTCGCTGGAACTATTCGCGACTTTTCCGAATGTTGGCATGGTCACTGCCCGTCCCCTGCGCACGCCGATGGAGTACTCCACCGCCACGCTGGAATGGGGAAAGCAGGCCGGGGCGCTCGAAGAAGGCCGTTTCCTGGACTGGGAAACCTTCTGGGAGCACGTCGAAAGCCTGGGCAGGGACGAGGCGGAGACGCGCAAGGATTATGCCTCTGGGAGTGAGTACCGCCTTACCTATGGAGGGCAGACGGCGTTTGTCGGCGCAACGCATTTCCAGTTTATAGCCCGTCGTGCAACTTTACAGAAGATCATCCCTTTGCCCTCAGCACAACCGATGCGCGGCGAACGCGCCCTCGATGTTGCCATCAACGAAATGGGACTCCTGCGCCTAACAACCAATAGACCGCTTGTCCGGCACATGGGCAACATTGTACCCCTTTCAGACCGGAAACCTGCCCCCGCACCCAGGCGCAAATCCCTGCTGAGAGGTATCCTCCACCTGCCGGGCATCCGGCATTTCCTACTCTGGCTCAACAATCAGATCTTCCGCCTTTATTTCTTCAACGTGGACTGACCTGCTGGACAAGAGTGATAATGACGAAACGCATTTTCATCATCGCCGACCACGGCCTGGCGCTCATTTACTTCCTCCAATCTGACGTTGTTCCCACTCTGCTGAAAGCAGGTGTGGAAGTAGTGCTTTTCACCGATGATGATGCTCTGCCGGCCATCGAGAAGCGCTTTCGCCAGTCCGGCCTGACCATGGAGGGTTTACGTCTTGATAGGTGCAAGAAGTATTCCGAAGCGTTTTTTCCCTTCATCCAACGCTGGTTGCATCTGCTTCGGTTCGTTGGCGGTTCAAAGCGTGTCAATGTTACTGCCATGGATGGCAACTACCGCCTCGCTGAAACGGGCATCCTCGGGCGCGGACGATTAGTCTTACCCTTCATGCGATCGCTCATCTGGCTGATGCGCCGTTCCCGCCCTGTACGCAGCATCATTGTCCGTGCCCAGAACCGCTTTACACCGAATATCTACGCTGATTTATTCGAGCGTTACTTGCCGGACCTGGTGATTGCCAGCACACCCGGCTGGCGCTTCGACCGCTATCTCCTGCGTGAAGCCGCCGCACGCCATATCACGACCGCCGCCGTCATCGTCGGCTGGGATAATCCGTCCAGTTACCGGCTCTCCGGCGCGCCGGTGGACTACGTCACCTGCTGGTCTGAAATCCAAAGGGAAGAACTCGTCCTCGGCGCGGACTGGAATCCCGAAAGCGTCCACATCGGCGGCATCCCGTCCTACGACGGCTACTTCAACCGCTGCTGGCTCATCCCGCGCGGCGAATACTTCCGCCAGCACGGCCTCGACCCAAGGCGTAAACTGCTCTCTTACGCTTGTAGTTTCGAGACCTTCCATCCCAATTTCCCAAATATTGCTGCCATCGTGAACCTGGTAAACGGGGACAAACTGGTTGAACTCTGCCAGTTGCTCATCCGTCTACATCCCAACCATTTCATCAAGGGTTCGCGCTTCGAGGGCGAAGCCAACCGCTTGCGTGAATTCATCAAGGATATGCCGCACGTCCACATGGTGAAACCAGTTTCCCTAGCCGATGGGTTGAGCCACTATTCCGGTGAAGATATGCCCGAAAAAGCCTCTATGATGGCTTGGTCCGATGTATTCCTGACCGTCTACTCAACCATGGTCGTTGAGGCTGCCATCCACAACCGGCCGATTGTCAGCGTTACAATTGACACACCCGGGGGCTGGAACATGAAAGGCGTATACTCCCTGCCACTTACCGCCATTGGTGAGTGGCCCACCCACCAACGATTCCGCAATGCTGGGGCCGGGCGGGTAGCCGCTAACCAGGAGCAGGTGCGCGAATTGGTCAATTTCTATCTTCAGAATCCCTCCGCCGACAGCGACAAGCGCAGTAAATTCGTCCAAGACGAATGTACCTTCACGGATGCCAGGGCTGGAGAACGCACTGGCCAATACCTGCTTTCCCTGCTCGAAGGAATGAAATGAAATTTCTAATTGCTGGTCTGGGTTCCATCGGACGCCGGCACCTGCGAAACTTACTAGCCTTAGGCGAACACGATATCATTCTTTATCGTACACATCGCGCCACCCTGCCTGATGGCGAACTGGCGACTTTCCCAACTGAGACCAACCTCGCCGCCGCCCTCGACCCTTCGACAGGCTCACCTGTGCCTGCCTGTCCTGGCGGCCAGGCCAGGGCGGCACTGGCGCAGGCAGGGCAAGCCAAACCAGACGCCATCATCATCGCCAATCCTACCGCCCTGCATCTGGAGGTGGCCATCCGCGCGGCGGAGGCTGGCTGCCACATCCTGATCGAAAAGCCAATCTCACACAGCCTCGACCGCGTGGACGAACTCGAAGCTGCCCTGAAACGCGGCGGCGGAAAGGTACTGGTCGGGTTCCAGTACCGCTTTCATCCCACGCTGCGCAAAGCCAGGCAACTGCTCGCCGATGGCGCGATCGGCCGCCCGCTGGCAGCGCATGTTCATTTTGGCGAATATCTCCCCGCCTGGCATCCCTGGGAGGATTACCGGCAGAGCTACGCCGCCCGCGCTGATCTGGGCGGGGGTGTCATCCTGACCCAGTGCCATGCGCTCGATTACCTGCCCTGGCTGATCGGCAGCGTCGAATCGCTTTGGGCCTTCGTTGGAACGCTTGGCGGTCTGGGCGTGGACGTAGAGGATACGGCTGAGATAGGCCTACGCTTTACCAGCGGAGCCATCGGCAGCATTCACTTGAACATGATCCAACAGCCGCCCTGCCACCGCTGGGAAATTATTGGAACCGGCGGCACGTTGCTCTGGGATAATGCCACTGGCTTGTTACGCCGCTACCTGCCAGGAAAGAAGGATTGGGAAGATTATCCTGCCCCCGAAGGTTTCGAGCGCAACGTGATGTTCCTCGAGGAAATGCGCCATTTTATCCAGGTTGTACGCGGCGAGTCTGAGCCGCTCTGCACACTGGAAGACGGACTCCATGCCCTGCGTCTCGCACTGGCCGCGCTGCGCAGTGGACGCGAAATGACCATTCAGAAAGTTCGAGCGAGTGATAGATATGTCTGAAGAATACAATCATGGTAGCCCGAAGTCAGGCTACCATCAGAGATCGAGCTTATTTTTCCCAACCTTGGGAAGCATCCTCCGCCGCCTACTTCGGGGGGGCTACGCCAGGATCGCAAGGAAATCCATTCGCGGCGAAGGGAACATTTTCCAAGCAGAAGGCGCCACCCTTTCGGGCGTAGAACTGGACATCATCGGCGACCGCAACCACATCATCGTCGCGGAGGGCTGCGTGCTGAATAATGTAAAATTCCGTCTGCGCGGCTCGGACCACCTCATCGAGATCGGCAAGAATTGCCGGTTCAGCCGCGCGGGTTCCTTTTGGCTGGAGGACCATCACGGTGAGGTGCGGATCGGCCAGAACACGACCATGGTGGAAGTTTCCATTTCATTGGCTGAACCCCATTCCAAAGCGCTTATCGGAGAAGAGTGCATGTTTGCCAGTGATATCGAAATCCGCACTTCCGATGCGCATTCGGTCATTGACGCAGCCAGCGGCGAGCGGATCAACTTTGCCGAAGATGTTACAATCGGCAATCACGTCTGGATCGCCTCGCATTCCATTATCTTGAAAGGCGTGAACATCGGTGAAAACTCTGTAGTGGCTGCAGGAGCGGTCGTCACAAGCTCTTGCCCGCCTGGATCCATCCTGGCCGGTAATCCCGCCAGGGTCATCAAGACCGGGATTACGTGGATGAGAGAACGGATTATCGAGTGACCGAATGGAAAACATTTTCGAGAAATTCAACCTGAAAGGCCGCGTTGCCATTGTCACCGGCGGGGCGGGATTGCTGGGAAGCGAATTTTGCCGGACTTTGGCCGAGGCTGGCGCGGTCGTCGTCGTGGCGGACCTGGCAGCGGGTCCCGCGCGAAGCGTGGCCGAATCCCTCACCCATGCCATTCCCTTCCCGCTGAATGTCACCGACCCGGCCGCCTGCGCCGCGCTGGTCGAGATGACGTTGAAGGAATTCGGGCGGCTGGATGTGCTGGTCAACAGCGCCGCCCTCGACCCGAAGTTCGACGCCGAGGCGCTGGCAAAGGGCATCACCCCCGGCCGGTTCGAGGATTACCCGCTCGACCAGTGGAACGCGGCTCTCAACGTCAACCTGACCGGTATGTTCCTGGTCACGCAGGCGTGCGTCAAACCGATGCTCGAACAGGGCCGGCGCGGCAGCATCATCAACATCTGCTCGACCTACGGGCTGAACGGCCCCGACCAGCGCATTTACATCAAGAACGGCCGGCGGGTGGCGTTCAAGCCAGTCTATTACACGGTGACCAAAGCTGGTGTGCTGGGCTTCACCAAATATCTCGCCGCCTATTATGCCGGGACAGAGATCCGTGTAAATTCGTTGTCACCTGGCGGCGTGTTCAATGACCACGACGAAACCTTTGTCGCCAACTACTCCGCCAAGACCATCCTCGGCCGCATGGCGCGCAAGGACGAGATGAACGGCGCGCTGCTTTTCCTCGCCTCGGATGCTTCCTCGTACGTGACCGGCGGCAACCTGGTGGTGGATGGAGGCTGGACGGCTTGGTAGGGAAACAGGTAAACAAGTACACAGGTATACAGGTAAACAAGGCGGTGTATGTACTGTGTACGTGTTTACCTGTATACTTGTCTACATTTGCCTATGACTGAAACTCTCGCTCTCATTCCCGCTCGTGGAGGTTCCAAGGGGATCCCGCGCAAGAATATCCGCCCGTTTGCCGGCTACCCGCTGATCGCCTACAGCATCGCGGCCGGCTTGCAGGCTGAGGCGGTGACGCGCGTTATTGTCAGCACCGACGACGAGGAGACCACCGCCATCGCCCGCCGGTTTGGGGCAGAAGTTCCCTTCCTGCGCCCGGCAGAACTGGCACAGGATAATACCACTGACCTGCCTGTCTTCGAGCATGCCCTGAAATGGCTGGCCGAGAACGAAGGCTATAAACCGGATGTGATCGTGCAGTTGCGCCCGACCTCGCCCATCCGTCCGAGGGACTGTGTGGATAACGCCGTGAGGCTGCTTCTTGCACATCCCGAAGCTGACTGCGTGCGCGGCGTTGTACCAGCCGGGCAGAACCCCCACAAGATGTGGCGGCTGCCGGCCGGCGAGAACGCCCCGATGCAGAACCTGCTCGCTGTTCCTGGCATTGATGAGCCATACAACGCGCCACGCCAGAGCCTGCCGCCGGTCTACTGGCAGACCGGTCACGTTGACGCCATCCGCACGACTACCATCCTCGAAAAAGGCTCGATGAGTGGAAGGATTATTTATCCGCTTGTCTTGGACCCGCGCTACACGGTAGATCTGGATAACCTGTCCGATTGGGCGAAATATGAATGGCTGGTCTCGTTTGGCGGATTGGAGATGGTTTGGCCTGGCAAACCCCGCCGCCCGCTGCCGGAGGAGATCGAACTCATCGTGCTGGATTTCGATGGCGTGGTGACCGATAACCGCGTCTGGACGGATGAGACCGGGCGCGAGATGGTCGCCGCCAGCCGCAGTGACAGCATGCACATCCGCGCCCTGCGCGAGATGGGAATAGAGGTTATCATCCTATCATCGGAACCCAATCCGGTCGTCACGGCGCGGGCGAAGAAAATCGGCGTGGAGGCCGTGCAGAGCGTGGGCATCCGCGAAAAAGGCGAAGCCCTGAAAAAACTACTCGCCGAGCGAAAGGTGGACCCGGCTCACGTTGTCTACGTCGGCAACGATATCAACGACCTGCCCTGCTTCGAGATGGTTGGCTGGGCAGTGGCTGTTGCAGACGCATACCCCGAGGTGGCGCGGGCGGCCGATTTCGTCTTGAACAAGCGCGGCGGTCACGGCGCGGTGCGGGAGTTGTGTGAGTTAATTCTGAACAAGATCCGTAGTGGCGACTTTCGCGAAGCCCCTTTGGGGCAGTCGCTCTAGCGACCAAGCGCTTATCCGTATAACGGAACGCAAACTTCAGTCTACCCTGCATTGCGGACTAAAGTCCGCGTTCCAGCTTTAACGGAACGCAGACTTCAGTCTGCCCCGCACTACGGACCAAAGTCCGCGTTCCAGCTTTAACGGAATGCAGACTTCAGTCTGCCCCGCACTACGGACCAAAGTCCGCGTTCCAGCTTTAACGGAATGCAGACTTCAGTCTGCCCTGCATTGCGGACTAAAGTCCGCGTTCCAGAGGTTTTCGGATAGACACTAAAGTTGTCACTACGAGGAATGGAGAAGAAAATGACTCGTAAAGTAAAAATTGGCAATCGCATGGTTGGCGACGGCCATCCGACCTACATTGTCGCCGAGATTGGCGTCAACCACAATGGCGACCTCGAAATCGCCAAACAGATGATTGACGCCGCCGTTCACGCGGGTGTGGAGGCGGTCAAGTTCCAGAAGCGCACGCCGGAACTTTCTACTCCAGATGAGCAAAAGAACCAAATGCGCGAGACGCCCTGGGGCTACATTACCTACCTCGAATATCGGCGCAAAGTCGAGTTCGGCGAGGCCGAATACCGCGAAATTGACCGGTACTGCAAGAAGCGCAATGTACCCTGGTTTGCATCTGTCTGGGATGAGCCCTCGGTGGACTTTCTCGAACGGTTCCACACACCAGCCTATAAAATCCCTTCCGCTGCGCTGACCGATCACAATTTGCTCCGTCACCTGCGCAAGACCCATAAGCCGCTCATCCTCTCGACCGGCATGTCCACCCTCGAGCAGATCAAGGTCGCTGTGGATGTGCTCGGCACGGAGGATCTGGTCATTACCCATGCCACCAGCACCTATCCCTGCGAGCCGGAGGAACTCAACCTGCGCATGATCGCGACCCTGCGCGAGACCTTCCCGTGCCCAATCGGCTACTCCGGCCACGAGGTGGGACTTGTCCCCTCGGCGGTGGCTGTCGCGCTGGGCGCGTGCCTGGTCGAGCGGCACATCACCCTCGACCGCGCCATGTGGGGCAGCGACCAGTCTGCCTCGGTCGAGCCAGGTGGTTTCGAGCGGCTGGTCAAGTATATCCGCGTCACCGAGTCCGCGCTGGGCGATGGCGAGAAGAAAGTTTACGAGAGCGAAATGTCTTCGCTCAACAGGCTTAGAAGAGTAAAGGGATAATCTTGGCAGGCAGGTTCTCTCCGGGAACGTTGGCAGACTACGGCCAACGAAAAATATCCCGCATGAAGGATGTTCTTCGCCTCGTCCGGCTGGCGCGACAGGTCTCCCGTCAGGCGCGACCCGATCCTGGCCAGAGACCGGTCGTCTTTTTCAACGCCTCCACGCGCTTGAGCGGCTTGAGCCTGAACGCGGCTTTCTCATTGGTCACATCCTGGGCAGTCCGGCTGGCAGGCGCGCCAGTGGTGCATTTCGTCTGCAGGGCAGGGATGAGCCGCTGCGTCCTCGGCACCGACCGCGACGATTTCAGCCAGCCCCCGCCGTGCGAAATGTGCCTGCGCCAATCGCGCTTCAACTACGCTCATGCTGGCGTGCAATGGTTCGCATTTCAGCGCGATGACAGGTTAGCCGAAGCGCTTGCGGGATTGAGCCTCGCTGATCTGATGAGCTTCCAGTTCCCAGTGACCGGTCACCAATCAGATACAGTTCACTCGTCACTCGTCACTCGTCACATACCTCTGGGCGCGCTGGTGCTGCCATCTATCCGCTGGCGGCTGCGGCTGCATAATCTTGTGGATGACGAACCGACGCGCTTTCTGTATCGTGAATACATCCTTTCTGCCTGGAATGCTGCCAGCGAATTCAATGCCCTATTAGAGCGCAACAACCCGCAAACTGTCGTCGTTTTTAACGGCCAGTTCTTCCCTGAGGCAACCGCGGCCTGGCTGGCGCGGCAGCGCGGCATCCGCGTGCTCACGCACGAGGTCGGCTTCCAACCGTTGAGCGGCTACTTCACCACCGGCGAGGCCACCATCTATCCCATCACCATCCCTGACGACTTCGAATTGAACGCGGAGCAAAATGCCCGTCTGGATGCCTACCTCGAAAAGCGATTCCAGGGCAAATTCAGCATGGCGGGCATCCGCTTCTGGCCGGAGATGAAGGGATTGAGCCAGGAATTTTTACAAAAGGCAGCCGGATTCGAGCAAATCGTGCCGGTCTTTACCAACGTTATCTTCGATACCAGCCAGCCGCATTCCAACGTGGTTTTCCCCACCATGTTTGCCTGGCTGGACCTGGTGCTGGAAGTCGCCAGAAAACATCCCGAAACGCTGTTTGTCATCCGCGCTCACCCGGACGAGGCGCGCCCCGGCAAGGCCAGCCGTGAGAGCGTGGCGGCCTGGATCGAACAGAGTCGGGCGACCGATTTGCCCAACGTGGTGTTCGTCCCGCCGGATGAATTCATAAGCTCATACGAATTGATCCAACGCGCAAAGTTCGTGATGATCTATAACTCGACTATCGGGTTGGAGGCTACGATCATGGGCACGTCAGTCCTGTGCGCCGGCAAGGCGCGCTTTACGCAGTATCCGACGGTCTTCTTTCCGCAGACGCAGGCGGAATTCCGCAGAACGTTCGAAAAGTTCCTTGCCGCACAGGAAGTGGCTGCGCCGTCGGAACATCGCCGGAACGCCCGGCGCTTCCTGTATTATCAGTTGTTCCGCTCCTCACTGCCTTTCGATGCCTGGCTGGAAGCGACCGAAACCCGCGGCTATGTGCGCTTCAGGAAGTTCGCCTGGCAATCGCTGCTGCCCGCTGCCTCGCCGACTGTCCGTGCGCTGCTGGATGGCATTTTGGGTGAGGGCGACTTTTTGTTGGAAGCACAGCCGGAGTCCAACGTCTCCCGACGTTGGTCATGAATAATCCGAAGTCTGGAGACTTCGGACTCCGTAGGTATTTTTGATGGAAACAATAACAAAAAACGTACAAAACCTTATCGCCGAAGCCCTGCAAGTCACTATTGATGAAATCCCACCCAATCTGGCCTTCGGCGGGATCAAGCAATGGGATTCGATGGGTCACATGGGCATCCTGCTGCTGCTCGAAGAACGCTTCGGCGTGCCTATCGACGCGGATGTGATCGCCACGCTGACCAGCATCCCAGCCATTTGCACCTATCTGGCAGAGCAGGAACCCGTTTTCTCGGAGAAAACGGGTTCCTGAAAGCCAAGGAGTAGAGAATGACGAACCAACTGAAAATCACCCCCGCGGCGACCATCCCCGAACACCTGACCGGCGAGGTGCAGTCCAAATTGGCTTATGTGGACGAGGCCATCCTGCGGGCGCGCGTCGCCGCGGACGGGATAACGCTCGAGTTGCGCGAGCCGGTTGAGGGTCCGCGCCGGGGCGAACTGGAGGGAAAAGTCCAGCGCGTGGTGACGATGATGGTGCAGGGCGCGTTCAGACCCAAGGTCCAAGTCCTCGAAGATTTCTCCAGCCGCCCCGTCCCCTGTTCCGCTGACCCGAACAGCGAACTGCTGGCGCGCGGCGAGATATTCCAGGAAGCCAGCGGGATTTACACGCTCGGCCCACTGGTGACGCGGCTGATTGCTTTCTTCGAGGGACAGTTCGTCAAACTGGCCGATTCCTTCGGCGCCGCGCCGTACCGCTTCCCGACCCTCATCCCGGCGCGCTATCTGGAGCGGGTCAATTACTTCCGCGCCTTTCCCCACTCGCTGACCTTCGTCACGCACCTGCGCGAAGACCTGGAGGCGATTGACGATTTTGCGCAGCACGCCGCCTGCGACGAGGGCGGCCTGAACATGCCGCGGGAGTCGTTCTCGCAAATCCAGACGCTGCTCTCGCCCGCTGTGTGCTACCACCTGTATTTCTCGCTGGCCGACAAACCGCTGCCCGGCGGCGGATTGGCGGCGACCGCGGTGGGCAACTGCTTCCGCTACGAATCCATCAACCTGGCCTCGCTGGAGCGGATGTGGAACTTCACCATGCGCGAGGTGATTTTTGTCGGGCCAAAGGATTTCGTCCTGCAAAACCGCGAGATCGGCCGTGAGCGGATGCGCGCCTTCTTCGAGCAGATTGGCCTGGCCTATCACGTGGAGAGCGCCAATGACCCGTTCTTCATCGGCGAGTTCAAGAAGCAGGCCGCCTTCCAGAGCGCGTTCCAGTTGAAGTTCGAGATCCGCGCCCGCCTGCCGTTCAAGGATGGCACGCTGGCGGTCGGCTCGTACAACTACCACCAGGATTTCTTTGGCCGCAGCCTGAACATCACCCTGCCGGATGGCTCCCCGGCGCACACCGGCTGCATCGCCTTCGGGCTGGAGCGCATGGCGTTCGCGTTCCTGGCGCAGTTTGGGCTGGATGCGGAGAGGTGGCCGGAGGTGGTGAGGAAGAGCGTGATGCGTGGTGCGTGATGCGTGATGATTGAGGAGTGATGGATGGTTGGCGATACCGCGCCGCCTTCCAGAAGTCATCAGTAGTCGCAAGTCAGGTATAATGCGAATGAAAGGAGTTCGAGATGACGAAACTTCTCGAGAAAGTGTTTGTCGAAGCATCCAAACTGCCTCAACAAGAGCAGGACGCGTTTGCTTCTTGGATGCTCGAAGAACTTGCTTCCGAGCGGCGCTGGGCCGAACTCTTTGCCAAATCCACTCACGCGCTCGAGCAGTTGGCAGATGAAGCGCTTGCTGAGTACCGAGCGGGACGAACCCAGGTGCTGGATCCGGACAATCTATGATCTCACATACTACAGGGCGGTTTCGTAAAGCATTGAAGCAATTACCGCAGCAAATCCAGCGCCAGGCCCGACAAGCATATAGACTCTTCAAACAAAACCCGTATCACCCGAGTTTGCATTTCAAGCAAGTTCATCCAACCAAACCAATCTACTCGGCGCGCATCAGCCTGGATTATCGCGCGGTTGGGATTCGTGAAGAAGATGTGGTGATCTGGTTTTGGATAGGTATCCATGGGGAGTATGAAAAGTTGATTGCTCAATTCTAACGGGGTGTTACACAACCGCGTAGATTACGCCATGTCCGAGAGCGATGTAATAGAAGTGACAGATGTTGAAGGTTAATCGTGAACAAGTTATTAGTGCATTAGAGTCCATCGGCCTGAAAAAGGGCGACGGCGTGATGGTGCACTCGGCGCTGCAATTCCTCGGACTTCCGGAAGGCGGCATGGAGATTTATTACGGCGCCATCTGCGCCGTGCTGGGCATCGGCGAAGGGATTGGCACGCTGGTCGTGCCGACCTTCAACTTTGGCTTTGCGCGCGGTGAACCGTTCGATCAGGCTGCCACTCCTGCCGAGGAGATGGGCGTCTTCCCCGAATATGTCCGTCAGCAGCCGGGTGTGCGCCGTTCGCCCCACCCGATGCAGTCCATCGCCGCGATTGGCCGTCACGCTGATGACTTGTGCGCGCGGGATACCTCCTCGGCCTTCGACCCCGGCTCGGCTTTCGAGCGCATGATCGTCCTGGATTTCAAACTGCTCCTACTCGGCGCGGACGTGCGCTTCACCTCGCTGGTGCATTACCCCGAACAGCGCGCGAAAGTCCCTTATCGTTATTGGAAAGAGTTTACCGGTCAGGTGCGATTGATTGGAAAGCCGCCAGAAGTCCGCACTAACCGCATGTTCGCCCGCGACCTGACCATAGACCCGGATGTCAACTGCGCGCCGGTGCGGGATTTGCTGCAAGCGCGGGGGCTGTGGTCGTCGGTGAGGCTCAATTACGGCAAAGTCGAAGCGTGCCGCTTCCGTGATTTCGTGGCTGCCGAGGAGGAACTGCTGGCGAAAGACCCCTGGGCGCTGGTGACGAACAGGCCAACCTAACCCCCGTTCCCCCTTCCCTTTACCCCCTTCGGGGGCGCTGCGCGGGGGAAGGGGGGCGAAGGGGGGATAGGTTTTACATTTTCTCGGCAGTCAAAATCCACTCGGCGTGGCAATCGTATGGCGGCGTCAGTTCTTCCATGAATTCCACGTGCCGCAGCCCGGTCACCTTCCAGCCCGCGCCGAACATGCCCAGGATCTCGCCCTTGCCGTAGAATCGCACCGGCCCGATACCGGTCAGCGTGCCGCCGGAGATGTCCACTGTCAGGCCATCCGGGCCGGGCTTGCCCGAAACGTGGCTGCTGTGACGGTCGCTGTACGGGTTGAAGAAGAACTTGCCGCCGGGCAGCAGCACGCGGCGCACCTCGGCAATCGTCTTTGCTGCATCGCTCGTCGTGGAGCAGGTCAGGGCGGCGCGGTCAATGACGAAGTCGAAAGTATCATCTTCGTAAGGCAGTTTGATGAAATCGGCGACGCGCAGATCGCCTTTCAGCCCCTCGTCGGCGAGGCGTTTCTGGGCATACTGGATGGCGCTCGGGCTGCCGTCAATGCCGAACACGGTGAAGCCCTCCCGCGCCGCGAACCACAGGTTGTTGCCCGCCCCGCAGCCAATTTCCAGGATTTTCGTCGCAGCGCGCGGCTTGGCGCGCGAATAATTGCGATAGATGAATTGCACCACATTGTCGAACGGATAGCGGTTCAGCGCCCGGCCTTCGCTGTAGATGCCTTCCCAGGTAGGGCCGACCGCCGAGGCCGGTTGTTTTTTATTGCTCATGAGAACTCTCCTCATTACCGGATTGTCATTGCGAGAAGCGAACGCTTCGACTGCGCTCAGCGCAGGCTCCGTGAGCGACGAAGCAATCCTCACGCGAGGAGATTGCTTCGCACAGTGCGCTCGCAATGACATAACGGCGGCAAGTATAACATCCAATCCGGTATAATGACACCGGACGGAGTCACGAAATGATTGATCCTCAACCTGACTGGAAAGCCCTGACCACTCAAGCCAATGACCTGCTGAGGCGACTCTTTCCCATCTGCCGCAGCATAACCGGGGCGGGCCTGCGCGCGACCCTGGGCTTGCTGCGAAAAACCTCGGACTTTTCCCTCACCGAAGTCCCCTCCGGCGCGGTCTGCTACGACTGGATCGTTCCCGATGAGTGGAACGTGCGCGACGCCTACGTCGCGGATGCCAAAGGCTGCCGCGTGATTGATTTTCAGGCCAACAACGTCCACCTCGTCAATTACAGCATCCCCTTTGATGGGATGCTGACCTTCGACGAACTCGCTCCGCACCTGCACACTCTTCCCGACCTGCCGAACGCCATTCCCTATCGCACGACCTATTACAACCGGACATGGGGCTTCTGCCTGGCGCACGAGCAATTCCAGACACTGGATAAGAAAGAAAAGTATCACGTTGTCGTGGATGCCACGCTTGCGCCGGGCAGCCTCACCTATGGCGAGACGCTGCTGCCCGGTAAATCAGGCCAGGAATATCTTATCTCTACTTATGTCTGCCACCCCTCGCTGGCCAACGACAACCTGTCCGGCGTGGTGCTGTGGACGCTGCTGTTGGCCGAACTGCGTAAAAGGGAACTGTATCATTCATATCGTTTTGTGATTGCCCCGGAGACCATCGGCGCGCTGGCCTACATCGCCCGCAACGAGGACGCCGTCAGAGCGCTGGCAGGCGGATTCGTCGCCACGACGGTTGCAGGTCCGGGATGCTTCGGCTACAAATCCACCTGGCGCGGCGACTCGGTCATTGATCGCGCCGTCCGCCTGACGTTCAAGGAACTCAGTCTCGATTATGTCGAATACCCCTTCGATGTCAACGGCAGCGACGAGCGCCAGTACTCCACGCCTGGGCTGCGCGTGCCGGTCGGGACGATCTGCAAAGACAAGTACTACGAGTATGCTTGCTACCACACCTCGTTGGACAATCTGGATTTCATCAGCGCCGGGAACTTGGTGGCGACGCTGAAGTTGTACCTGCTGGCGATCGAGAAACTGGAGCAGAATAGAACCTATCGCTCACTCAGCCCCATCGGTGAGCCGATGCTCGGCAAACGCGGACTGTATCCACAAACCGGCGGGGCCATCAAACAGAAGGCCGCGGATACCGCCACCGCACACAGCGAGCGCCGCTATGCGGCGGAGGCTGGCAATATTCTCTATGGCAATGAACTGGACGCCATCCGCTGGGTGCTCTTTTACGCTGACGGCGCGACGCCGCTGCTGGAGGTTGCCGAGCAGACCGGCCTGCCGATGAAGCAGTTGCACGAGGTGGCGGAGAAGTTAGCGGCGGCTGGATTGCTGGAGGAAGTTGGATGAGATGTTCCATTGTCATCCGCGCCTACAACGAGGAGCAACATATCGGGCGTTTGCTGGAAGGGATTTCTCACCAAACGCTCAAGGACGTGGAAGCCATCCTGGTTGATTCTGGCTCGACAGATGCAACTACTGCTATTGCCGCGCATTACGGGGCGAGGGTTGTTCGTATCCAGCCTGGGGAATTCACCTTTGGCTGTTCGCTGAACAAAGGCATCGCCGCAGCCTCCGGTGAGTTCATCGTAATCGCCAGCGCGCATGTCTACCCGGTCTATCCCGACTGGCTGGAGAGGCTGCTCGAACCTTTCGCAGACCCGCAGGTCGCCCTGACCTACGGCAAGCAGCGCGGGGACGAGGATTCCAAATTCTCCGAGCAGCAGATTTTTGCCCGCTGGTATCCCGACCAGTCGGACTTGCATCAGAGCCATTCCTTCTGCAACAACGCCAACGCCGCCATCCGGAGGTCGGTTTGGGAGAAACATCCTTACGATGAAACTCTGACCGGTTTGGAAGATCTGGCCTGGGCGAAGGAAGTGGGAAGTGCGAAGTGGGCAATTTCGTACGTTGCCGAGGCGGAGGTGGTTCATGTCCATGATGAGACGCCGCGCGGCGTGTACAATCGTTACCGGCGTGAGGCGATGGCCTTCAAGCAAATCTACCCCGAGGCGCATTTCAGCCTGTACGATTTCGTGCGCAATGTCACTGCCAGCATCAGTTTCGACTTGCTTCACGCAGCCCGCGCCAATGTTTTCTGGCGCAGCCTGGGCAGCATCTTCTGGTTCCGCTGGATGCAGTTTTGGGGTACGTACCAGGGCTACCGTCAGTCCAGCCTGCTGACGCCCGAACTGCGCCAGACATTCTACTACCACGTTGGCTGGGAGAAGGAGAAATCGAAAGCCGCGCCGCGCGAGGTAGAACCGATTAGGTATAATGAGTGAAAATCCATCGTCTGTTGCTTTGTGTTGGAGGAGATAGTTATGTTCACACAACAAAAGTACTATGGTACACGACGATATGATCTCGTTTGCACGAAGTTAAAATCTATTGTAAACGAACATGGAGAGCCCATAGGCTATGCAGTTGTTTTTAAGATAATGGGATTGAGGCCAGGCGACCATGCAGCAAAAGAAGCGGGGCAACTTTTAGGCGAAATCTCTGATCAAATGCACCGACAGGGGAAGCCAATGCTCAGCGCACTTGTAATTAACCAACAGGAGAAAATGCCCGGAAAGGGTTTCTTTGAGTTAGCGATCTCATTAGGGAAATTGCGTTTTGGGGCATCTGATTCGGAAAAGAAGGCTTTTTGGAAATCTGAACTAACAGAGGTGTATTCGACAACGTGGTAAGTCTCATTCTAGAGATATAACCAAAATTACCATTCTAGCCCTCATCTCTGGATCAGTGAAAGTTCAAAAGAAGGAGTGATGTTATGATACCCGCCAAAGGTTTGATTGAACTAATCAAGAGCCTCCCGGAAGATATCTGGGTCTATGGCTATGAAGGAGAAATAGTGGGCCTCGTTTTCGTCACACCTGATCATACGGAACTCGGCTACATCCCAACCAGAGGCTCGGGTTTCGATGACATCCAGTTTGTAAAGAATGAAAGCCATCCCTGGTACAGTAAAAAGCAAAGGTGACAACGATGGTAACCAAAACGCAATCCTTCGTGTCGCCCGACTTGGAAACCGTCCGCAAGATTGTCCGCGGACAGTTGATGGGCTACAAGGCCAAAGTATATCTGTTCGGCTCGCGCGCTGTGGGAAAGGCGCACCGATTCTCCGACATTGACGTGGCTGTCCTTCCGCTCCAGCCAGTGCCGGCCCGGGTATTCGCAGAAATACGCGAGGCGTTGGAAGAAAGCGACGTGATCTACTCCGTGGATCTTGTGAATCTGTCCGAAACGGACGATCAATTCCAGCAGCGAGTTTTGAAGGAAGGTGTCCTATGGAGCGAGTAAGAGAACGCCTGGATGAAGCCTTGAAAGCATTGGCGACGCTGGATAAACTGGTTGGCCTGCCTAAGCCGACCGACATCGAGCGTGATGCGGCCATTCAGCGATTCGAATACACTTTCGAAATGACGTGGAAAGCCGCGCAGGCCTACATAACCGATCAGGGCCTCCTAGAGGCATCTTCGCCGAAGAATGTCATCCGTGCATCCTTCAAGGCCGGCCTCTTCGACGAAGAAACAGCCGAAAAATTCATGCGACTGGTGAACGACCGCAATTCGACCGTTCATACATACAAGGAAGAATTCGCGATCCAACTCTACACACGTCTTGCCGGTCATGCTGCGTTATTGCGTCTGTGGCTGGTGGAAATCCAAATGCGCATCGAATAGCATGACCACCATCTCAGCCCTCGTTCCCATGCGACATCACAGCCAGCGCGTGCCCGGCAAGAACTACCGTCCGCTGGCGGGCAAGCCGCTCTACCAGCACATCATCGCGACCCTGCTGGCCATGCCAGAAATCGCCGAGGTGATCGTGGATACCGACTCCGAGCCGGTGATGGATGGATTACGCCGCGACTTCCCGCAGGTGCGCGTCCTGCCGCGCCCGGAGCATCTGCGCGCCGACGCCGTCCCGATGAACGAGATTCTGCTGTATGACACCTCGCAGGTGGAGGCCGATTTCTACCTGCAAACCCACAGCACCAACCCGCTGCTTAAGTCCGCGACCATCTCGCGCGCCATCCAAACCTTTTTAGCGGATTATCCTGCCCACGACTCGCTCTTCTCGGTGACGCGCCTCCAGACCCGCTTGTGGGACGCGAACGGTCACGCCATCAACCACGACCCCAACATCCTGCTCCAGACCCAGGACCTGCCGCCGGTCTATGAGGAGAATTCCTGCCTGTACATTTTCAGCCGCGAAAACCTGGCCCGGCGCCGCAACCGTCTCGGCGAGCGCCCGCTGATGTTCGAGATGGATGCCGCCGAGGCCTGGGACATTGATGAGGAACTGGATTTCGCTTTCACTGAATTTTTGATGCACCGTCAGAAAGGTTATTAGATGTTATTTGAAGAAAAGGAAATATGAAGAGGACTTTCTATTGGCTAAAAAGACTAGAATGGCTGCGTGACCCGCTCGCCCTAGCCCTGGTGTTTTGGGTAGCGCGCTTCTGGTATAGTGCCCACTTCGGACTCTATGAAGACGATTTCACCTACGTCGCGAAGGGGATTGCCATGAACCTTGACGACCTGGGCAAGCATATCGCCTATATGATGGAGAATTACTGGGCAAATCGTCCCTTCCTTGACCTCTTTATTCATGTCTTTTCTTACTTAGGCTGGAAAATTGGTGGCCTATGGGGCGTGTACTGGATCGGTTATCTGTTGGAACTGGTTAATGTCTTGCTTTTTTACAATCTGCTTAAGCGCCTTTATGACCGTTCCCTGGCATTAGTGGGAGGGCTGGCATATGCTCTATTCACTGCCGACACGACCCAGGCCTACCTGACACATTCGCTGGGCGCTCAACCTTCCTTGACCTTGCTACTGCTCGCTTTCCATTGTTACCTCAGCAATCGGAAAGTACTAGCCTATCTACTGTCTTTTCTCATCGTTCTCTTTGCATACGAGACCCCTTTCCTGGTCTTTATCGCCGCACCGTTGCTAGCCGCCCAGGCCTGGAACAAACGCCTATTAGGCCAATTCACCTTTCATGCCCTGATCGTCATTGCTATGGTGGGCACGGTGTACGGGCTGCGTGTGCTGAGGGGTTTGCCTATGGATACTGGTCATATGTTTTCGGTCATGCTCCATAATACCTTGTACGGGCCGGTGTTTGCGCTTAAGTCTTATCTTTCCCGCCCGCGTTACGTGCTGAGTTTCTCCTTACCCGAAACCAACATAGCAATAGCAGTTTCAGCCCCGTTCTTGGCATGGCTTTTGTGGGGACTGCGGGCGAGTAACGCCCCTTGCTTGGGCGATCTCGTCCGTTTGCGGCTGCCGGAAAACATCCGTAAACTACTCCGCTTATTCATCGCCGGTCTGGTGATGCTGGTAGCAGCTTACCCGTTTACGATCACGACCGATGCGACCGAAATTGTCGGTCGCGAGACACGTGCTCATCTGGCAGGTGTAGGGGGGGCAGCCCTGGTGGTTGCAAGTGCAGCACTCTTGGTAGCGGGCCTATTCCGCACGGCCTGGTGGCGGAAACTTATTTCTATCGGCCTGGCAGTTGTGTTTGCCGGTCTGATCGGGTACGGATTCCGGATCCAGCTCGGTTACGTCCGCGCCTGGGAATTACAGCAACAGTTCTGGCGCGAACTCCTGCCGCTCATCCCGGATGTTAGGGAAGGGACGGCCATCTTGGTGAACCCTGCCGGCCTGGAAAACATCTGGCAAATTGGTGCCAATACCTGGAACTTGCCACGCGTGCTCGACCAGATTTATACTTTTCCAGTGCAAATAACAGATGTGCCGCGCGTGTACCGACTTATAGCGGCGGGTGGGGAAAACACCGATCTGGTGAGAGATGAGAGCGGCCTATTCCATATCGATAGCCACTCGGTCACCGCGCCAGGTGACTATTACGGGCAGTTTCCGAGCAATCACATCATTGTTATCGAAACCGGGTCCGGCCAGATGGTTCGGCGCAGTGCGCCGATAGTCGTCAACGGGAAAATCTACCCCCTCAAACCAGTCACAGTAGCCATCCTGCCGTCACTACCACATGGCGTTCTCTACGAGCTGCTAATCACCACGCCATAAGTTCATGCCTGCTGTTACCCTCTCCGCCCGATACTTGATTAACAGCCAATGATGTTCAAGATCCTCGTCGCCGAGTCTTGGGATATCAATGAAGAACTGGATTTCGCCATCTGCGGCTTTCTCATGCAACAGCGCATTGATAACTGATAAATGGTTAATGACATGCCTACTGTCCTTTTCTCCGCCCCTTACATGCTGCCCTGCCTCGACCGCTTCCGACCAGTATTCGAGCGCTACGGGATTGACCTGATCGTGCCCGAGGTGCGTGAACGACTCGAGGAAGCCGAGCTGCTCAAATACGCCGGTCAATTCGACGGCGCGATATGCGGGGATGACCAATACACCGCACGCGTCCTGGAGGCCTGCGCTCCGCGCCTCAAAGTCATCTCCAAGTGGGGCACGGGG
>Ga0210053_1001673_pt1 | contig 19950 bp, 15 predicted proteins | sample CryGeymeta201512_FD_185467 | JGI IMG/M metagenome (GOLD analysis project Ga0210053, IMG submission 185467) | Groundwater microbial communities from Crystal Geyser aquifers in Utah, USA - Crystal Geyser metaG 2015-12 (SPAdes) (version 2) | ecosystem: Environmental > Aquatic > Deep subsurface >... | reverse complement strand
CATATTATTTTGCAATTCGCTCAAGAGATTTCTGGAATAACTGGTCGGAGATTTCTAACGTTCCTACAGGAACAACATTATCTGCTCCTCAGCTTGACGTGTCGCCGGATAGTCTTCATTTAACTTTGGATTCTGCCGCAACAATGATTGAAACAATATTGTTGTCTAACATTTCTGCTAACCCTTCTACACTAACTTATACTGTTGGTTTAGACAACAATGTTTACCCTTCAAACTCAGTTTCTGTTAAACTTTTACCCGTGATGAACGAGTCTTCAAATTTAATCGAGCTTGATAAAAATGAAAATCCGCTCAAAGAACCACGCGGAATGAGCATTGAAGGAAGCGGCGGTCCGGATTTATTTGGCTACAAATGGATAGACAGTGATGAGCCGAACGGTCCAACTTACATTTGGGATGATATTTCCACAACCGGCACGCTTGCCACAAACTGGGTTGCAACCGGCTCTTTTGATCCAAAAGACGAAGGCGTTGCAGGTCCCTACTCATTTGGTTTTAATTTTAAATACTACGGGAATATAAAAACTCAGGTTTATATAAGTTCGAATGGTCTATTAGTATTCGATATGCCTGCTGCCAACATATATACAAACGCTCAGATACCCGGCAGCAGCGCGCCGAATGATTTTATTGCTCCTTTCTGGGACGACCTTGATGGAACAACCCAGGGAACAGTTCACTACAAAGCCGAAGTTGATAAATTTATAGTTCAATTCACGAACTGGCAAAAATATTCGGCAACCAGTTCTTTAACCTTCCAGATAGTGTTGTATGCTAATGGTAGAATAATGTTCTACTACAATAACATGAATGCAACTTTAACTTCCGCAACTGTTGGTATTGAGAACAACGCCGGCAACGATGGATTGCAAATTGCATATAACGCTGCTTACGTTCATAACGGTTTAGCAGTTAAGTTTGCAGCAGATCCGGAATGGTTGGCAAGCAACACTCTGGGCGGAATGATTTATAACGGTAACTCTGCCGCTATAGAATTAACATTCAACTCCGAAGATTACCCTGAGGGCGAATACTCGATGGACGTTATTGTAAACAGCAACGATCCTTCTTCACCCGAAATTATTATTCCGGTAAGAATGACAGTTAGTTATATCGTGCCGGTAGAATTAGCTTCATTTACAGTTGAGCAGGTTAAAAACGAAGCCGTATTAAGATGGACTTCGGCTACAGAGACAAACAACAGCGGATTTGAAATTGAGAAGGCAATTATTTCTGCTGATAAAAATATAAAACAATTCCAATCAGCAGGATTTGTAAAGGGTAATGGAACTACAACCGAAACGGTTTCATATTCCTTTACGGACAAAAATCTAAACGTAGGAAGGTATGTTTATAGATTAAAACAAATTGATCTTGACGGCACAATGGAATATTCACCCGAAGTAGAAGTTGAAATTACGGCGCCGGATGTTTTTGCATTATATCAAAACTACCCGAACCCATTTAATCCTTCAACCACTATTGAATTCTCATTGCCAGTTAAGGCGGATGTAAATCTATCTATATACAATACTCTTGGTGAACTTGTAACAAGTTTGAATGCCGGATTAATGGAAGCCGGATATCATCAAATTAAATTTGACGCTTCAAGATACACATCCGGAACTTATATTTACCGGATAAAAGTAAATGGCGGCAAACTCTTCTCCGAATCGAAGAAGATGCTGCTGCTTAAGTAATTTTACATCATGCGGAAACATATTCCCGGATATGTTTCCGCAATTAAATTGATTTGTAGAGAAGGACAAGGGCGCAGTTACCGCTTGAGGGGAAAATTAGCGGTTACTTACGATAACATATCGCGGCAAGCCGCAAGTTCAAAGTTAAAAGTATAAAACATATCTTTACACAAAAAACAATCCCGCATGCGGGATAAACGGCAATACTATAATGACCAAAGGTATTGATTACGTAGAAGAAGGCATCGCGCTGTACCTGCAGAAAGTTAAAGAACAAAGAGTAAGCCTACTCTAAAAAGGTTGTAAACGATTAAAACCGTTTCAACGGTTTATATTTCAGTCTCAAATTGAATGGTTGACCTTTTAGACCTGACCCAAGAGTAAAATACTTAGAAAAGCAAGCCCGGTATTTTGGTTATTCACTTAACCAAATTGAAGCTTCATAAATAGGCGTTTACTAAAAAAATATCTTTGTCGTTTTATCAAAATAATTAAACCATTAGCGGCTGTTATATAACTATGCCTAATTGTAAAATTTACTCACGAAAAGAAACTCAACTATCCGTTAGCTAACGGATAAATTTTTCAAAAAACTCCCAATTCCAGCAACATATAAGAACGTAAAAACCAATACTAACATAAAGTGGGAAATGGTTCATTAGCATTGGCTGGTTATATTTGCCTCTGTTTATATTAAATCAAAAACTAATTTTAATGCCCTATCTATTTCAGTAAGTTTATTTTCAGATAGTTGGCCACGAATTTTAACTAATCTGAATTGGTAATCTATTGGTCTTGTCTGAAGGCAATCAGCAATGGATCTCTTGGTTAGTCCATTTTCTTTTGATGGTTCTAAGAAAACGTTCGTATGTATCTGAGATTTTTTTTCGCTCCAAGAAGTAATTGGAACAACTTGAATTACTGGAACCCTTTGATTGTAAACATCATTGGTAACAACAACACAGGGTCTTATCTTTCCAGTTTCAGAACCTTTTACTGGATTTAAATCTATATCAATAACCATCCCTCTTTTAATTGATTTCATTTAGGCCAATCCCCAATTGCAGAGTTTGTTAAATCTCTTAATTCTGAATCTTCTTGATAAATCTCAGCATACAATTTAGCTGACTTTGCCAATTTCTGTTTTTCTACTGATTTAATAAAATCATCAATAGCTGAACGAACCAACGAACTTTTATCTTTAAAGCCGAGTTCTTGGTATTTGTTCAAAATTTTTATGTGGCTCTCATCAAAACTTATTTTAGCTTGTTGCATTTTGATCTCCTATAGTTCCTATATTAGTCCTTATTTACAGCCCCAATATAAGAACCTTAATTTAAACTTACAACCCATCCTATAATAAATAAAACGACGTTGCGCCTAAGCTGCTGCCCAGCTTAAGACTGCCGATTAGAAGCACAAACATTAATGATTTAAAAATTTTGTTTAGTAAGAACACCTTGAAAAGTTAGCCGAAACGGAGCAGCCAACACTAAAATTATAAAAATGCCGAGTGCGAAAAGGCGGTCGGGTTGATTGGCTTGTATGTTTAAAGTAACACAAAAATAAAATAATAAAGATAATATTCATATACTTGCGGAAGAGAAGGTTGAGTCGCTAGGCATCTTTAGCCTGTTAACAAGTTTCTTCCTTCCGTCAGGTTAAAATCGGGGAATAACTTGGCTCTTGAAGCCGCATTTTACAAGACTGATGTTACCTGACAAACTGTTTATTATAACAAATATGGAGTTTTATTATGACTGAGTTTTTTCTTGGCATCGACGTCTCCAAAGGTTATGCTGATTTTGTTCTCATTGATTCGCAAAAAAATATTATTGAGAAAAACTTTCAGCTAGACGACACCTTTCAAGGACATAATCTTTTGTTTTCTTTCCTCCAATCTTTCTTCCTCAATAATCCGCAATCAAATATCATCGCTGCCGTTGAATCTACCGGCGGCTATGAAAACAATTGGGTATCATTTATCGCAAAACTTAAAGATGATTTCCCGATCTGTGTTGCACGCCTTAACCCTTTTGGCGTTAGTCATAGTTCTAAGGCTGAGCTTAAAAGAGTTATTACCGACAAAATATCGGCACTCACTATTGCCGAGTATGTAATAAACCACAGAGCTAAAATATCTTTTGTCGGGGAAGATTACTTTGCGCCTCTTCGTAAACAATGGATTTATATTAAGCTGCTCGTTAAACAAAAAGTGCAGCTCTACAACCAATTAGAAGCGCTTCTTTATACAGCTAACCCGGAGCTGATTACTTACTGCAAGCATGGAATGCCTAACTGGGTGCTGATGTTGTTAAAACAATATCCATCTTCTAAATCACTTGCCAAAGCATCCCCATCTGTTTTATCGCGCATACCTTATGTTACTGTGCAGAAGGCAGAAACCATTATCAGTAACGCAAAAATTTCCGTGGCTTCTCAAACCGATCCGGTAACCGGCGCTTTACTTAAATCAGTTGTAGAGCAAATTATCTTTCTTGATAAAACAATAAAAGCTCAAGAAAAAAAACTTACCGATAGCTGTGCTTTCCCGGAAGTAAAACTTCTCTCGTCGTTCATAGGTATTGGTGCGTATTCGGCGGTGGGTCTATTGCTTGAAATAAGAACTATCGAAAGATTTTCTTCTTCAAAAAAACTTGCGGCATTCTTTGGTTTGCACCCGGTTTATAAAGCCAGCGGCGACGGAATGGGCAGCATGAGAATGAGCAAAAAAGGAAGGCGCGAACCAAGGCTTATCCTTTTTAACATTGCCCGCACAGCCATTAACTGTAATCCTCTAATAAAAGAAGTGTATAAGAACAACTTGAAAAAAGGTAAATCCGGTTTATCTGCCATTGGCGTTGTTATGCATAAAATACTTAGAATAGTTTACGGTATGCTGAAGACCAATACCCCGTTTAACCCGGATATTGACAGACGCAACACAGAGCATGCAGCTATTAAAAAACCAAAAGTAGTTGTGCTAAAAAGCAGACGGTTTCAAGAGTTTGATTCTCTTGCGCCGGTATCAAAAAAACAGAATAAAAAGAGAGAGGAACAAAAAGCGTCCCAAAAGGAATAACATTCTTATTCGCGGGATCAACTTCTGTTCCCCTCCGATAGGGCATATATAAATATCATCAATATTTCAAAGAACCGTTTTGTTCTTTCGGGATAACTACGTCCCGAAAGCGCTTAAAAAATATTTATCGAACACTAAATTACTTGTTGACTTTAAACGGAATAACTGGTTATATGGAGATGCCTTATGTAACCAATTCGTATTGAACTGATTTTAACTCCTCTAACTTTTTCGTGAAATTTATTTTTGTGTCTATTTTTTTTAAGTCTTCCTCGTTGCAAGATTTAAGAAGTTGTGTAAGAATATCGATGTTTGATATTGTGTAGAATTTCTTTTTAGGTGAGAAATAAATTAAGGTCTTCTTTTGTTTTGATAATAAGTTTAATACATTGTTAATAGTTCCAGCACTTTTACCATCCCATAACATAAAACCATACTCGGCTTTATTTGCCATTTCAGCATCTTTCATCATATAGAATTTTATGTTTTTTGTTTTGGATTCGTCCCCGATTTTCACAGATTCCCAATTCCCCAAATTATTTCGACAACCATTACCAGAACAATAAACAAAAACATTATTATAGCTCCGTTCTTTAAGAAACCGCTGTAGAGCTTTATCAGCACCATTTGCATCACCAACTAGAATAAGGAATTGTTGGTTTATTATGTTTTGCAATCGCTCTCTAATTTCTTTATTAAGTCTATTTATTTTTCTTGAACCACCTAAAAAAACACTTATCAAGTATTGCTCCTTGTCTTTGTTAATGTTAATACAAAAACCTTTTTTGCGTTAGCTTGTTCTAACAAAACGCTAGTTACAGCTCTTAATGTCGCACCAGAACGATATAAATCATCTATAACTAAAATCTTTTTATCAGTAAAATCAAGATTATTTTTCAACGTAATTGATTCTTTTAGTATTTTTTCTCTTTCAGCAGGGTCAGTTATATTTTTCAATTCTTGAGAGCTCTTTTTTGATAATGCATCCTTAATAAAGTTTACACCAATATCAGTGCTTAAACTTTTCCCAATTTCATTGACAGGTTGGAAACTCCTCGTTTTGTTGGATGGAGGAACTGGCACAATGAAATCCATCTTATCAATATTTTTTATAGAGTTTTTGACAATGTCTATAATCTCAGGAATAATAGTTTTGTCAGACTGATATTTCAGCTTATAAAGTAACTCACCTATTTTAGTTCGCTTAGTATCAAATTTACTATGACCGAATTCATCAACTCCAAGATATTCACTACTTTCCGTGTGCAAATCTAACGAATAACCTTTAGTCCAATTTCCTTTAATTTCAATTGCCATTTTATTCCTCCATATAACGACGTTGCGCCTAACCCGCCGCCCAGAACAAGAATTTAGCTTAGAACACAACTGCCGATGATTAAAAAATAAATTTGTTTAATAGAATAACTTTGAACAAGACTACCAAAACGGAACGACTAATCTTAAAATTCTATAAAACCCGAATGCGAAAAAAGCAGTCAGCTTGAACCGCTGGTTATGTGCGTTTTGTAGATAAATGTTTATGCAATATTTCTATAACTGAATCTATATCATAAAGGTTAGCAGTTCTAACAGCATTTGCTACACCATTATAACCTATTGAAAAATGATTCAATATTTCAGCAGCTAGTCTTATTAATTTTCTAATATCTCCAATAACTAATCCATATTTAGTTTCTAATAAATTTTCGTTCAAAAAAAACTTATTATCATAATGGGCAAAATATTTATCTCTCCAATCAAATAGTTTATCCAATATTGGGGTAACCTCTTGAACTGATTTTCTATATTTGTTTATTGATGTTAAACTAACTGGATGAATAATATTGAATTTCTTAATCGTATGGTCATCTTTAGGAAAGAGTTTTATATTTTGTTCTGTAAAATTCATAAAACGAATTAAATTTTTATCAGACCTATTTATAATTTTGTAGCTATCATATAATCTTGCCAAAGAAATAACAGTTGTGTGAAAAAAAGAATCTAAAACTAAACTAAAGAAAGATGGAGCTATATTTAATTCCTTTAATCTGTTTGAACGATAATTATCAATGTGAATTGAAAGCTCAAATAGTGAATCAATTCTGGTTAAATCTTGAAATAATATACGTAAATATTTTTCGAATGATTCTTTAATATTCATACTCTACGCACATAACGGCGTTGCCGATAAGCGGCGCCCCAGAACAAGAACGCCGCATAAAAAACAACTGCCAATAATTATTAAAATATTTATTTAACAGAACTACTTAGCACAACCAACATTACACGGAACTACAAAGCCAATAATTAAGAAATTGCCGAATGCGAAAACGGCGTCCGCTTGATTGGCTTGTTATGTGTCATTTTGAAAAAACCTATAATTAGAAAACATCTTTCAATATAAAGCTTTATTATTATTATAGAGATCTAGTCAGATTTTTAACAATACGGAAAACCATAATCAACAACATAGATATAAACAAAAAAGAAGGAAGCATACGATTTAGTATAGAAAATAAATCAGTATAATTATCAAAAGGAGAATTGTTCTTTAAAAATAAAATTAGTTCATTTGTCAATAAAATAATATTTGAGAATAAAGTCGGTAAATAAGTTATAATTATATATATATATATACTAAATATAATATTACTTACTAATGAATAAACTATTAGAAAATATCTTGAACTTTTTGGAATATCCTTATGAAAGTCAGGGGCAGTAATATCTAAGTTAAATAATGATTTAATATAGTAATAAAATAATTCTTTTGATCGTTTTCTAAGATTTGGAATGCCTGAGATATCTGTAGCAATCCAATACCCGTCAAACCGTAGAATCGGATTCATTGATGAGATTATTGAAAAATCCAAAAAATAAATTGTAAACAAAAAAATATGATTATTTGAGTGCAGAAAGATTAAAAAAATGAACGGTATTAATATTAATTGAAAATAAATACCACCAAAATCCACTAGTAGTCTTTTAGATCTTTTAAATATCCATACATCTGTAACATCTGAGTAGAACACTGGCATATATAAATAAAGGCCTACACCTATAGATCCTATTTTGGCTCCTATATATTTGCATGCCGAAGAGTGACCCAGTTCATGAAAAAGCGTTGTAATAAATAATATAATGAAAATTACAGACGCTTCAGTGGCTTTTAAATTTGTTAAAGAAAATGACGGGGCATTATCATAAAAAATATATAAATAGACATGAAATAATATTGCGCCAGTTAATAAGACAAATAAAATATATTTTTGAAAAAACACTTTTAGAACTAATGCAAGAGGTTCTATTATCTTACTACTTAAAAGCGGTATTTTGACTAGTAAGTAAGATTCATTTTTTTCTTCGTTAGTTGGTTTCTCATCAAAATAGACAATATTTTTTTTAACAAAATGTTTATCAATAATGATTGTCAAATCTGATTTATTTAGAGTTTTGCCGGTTTTTTGAGAAAATAAATTGGTAAGTTCAACTATTGATCGTTTATTATCTATTAACTCAAGTAATTGATAAAGTGTTTCAGAAATATCGTAATATTTATTAATGACTTTCAGGGTGTATTTTTTTTTTAAGGAAGCATTATTTGAAGGGAATACCTCAATTTCGTCTATTTTTTTGGGTATTTCACACATTTTAGTAATTAAATTAAACTTATATTATGTTTTATTAAACCACAGATAGCTTTCAACACAAATACAGTGCTTATTGTACTGCTTCTGTAAGTTACATATTTATTGCCAACCTTCATTTTGATAAAAGGGACTTTTGCCCAAGCACCCGTTTCTTTTTGGTGTCTGTTTAGATAATTAATGGACTGTTTAAATACGTCAATGTCAATTTCATAACCGGTTTTTTTTATATCTATAAGGATTAAGACAGATAATGCCGTACTTAATGGATCACTTGTGTTGACACCCCAGCCCCCATCTTTGTTTTGGTTATCTTTTAAATATTTAGCTGTAAGTTTTAATGCATCGGTCTTAGTATTAAGATAAGAAAGAAGCCTTACAACTACGTATGTGCCGTAAAAATTATACCAGTACCAAATACTAGACCATGTGCCTTCGGCGTTTTGTAAAGAAATAATAGAATCAATCCCTTTCGAAATTATAGTTGAATATTTGTCATAATCATATAATGCAAGTGCATAAAGCATATTTGCTGTTACTTCAATATCTGCTCCACGAAAATCTCCCCAATAATTTTTTAATGTTGTTTTGTAAATATCTTGAATAAGATTGTCATCATCGGGGTCTAAAATCCATGTCTTAAAAACATTATTTGGGTATGTATTATGATCTAACAATAAGCCTATTGAGTCGTCAAAATACTCATTGATATTGCACCTTTTGGATTTGACTAATACTTGGAGTACTTGAGCTAGATCATCTGTATCTGGTGGCAAATATTTGTAATTGGGGAAGTAGTTCCAGCCCCCTCTAACATTTTGCATCTTGGAATCCATAATGCTTTTTATCTCATTGTCAATTATTTCTTCAGAAATAAGATTGTTTTGTATATCGTTCAAATCAAAAAATAAATCCAACACAATCGTACTTTGAAACAGTTTCCCGACAACAGTTATTCCATGATTAGGATTAATACCTTTGCTAAAATCTGGTAGTTCCATAATATGTTCCATTTCAACAAAGCCCTTGTCAAACTCAATGTTAATGTACTCTATCGCAGATTTTATAATTTTGTTATCTAACTTATCGTTTAATCGGGAGTTAAAAGGTGTGTTTTTAACTAAAGAGCTATGCGTTTTTTTGATTTTTAAATTTCTGTTCACCTTAAAAGATATTTCGTCACGTTGTTTTTCAGTTTTCAGTATGAAATTTTCCAAAAAAGATTTCCAATACGGAACGTTATATTCAGAAACAGAATTAAGAGATTTTTTGAAATAAGAGATTGCCATCTCTAGGATATCAACAGCAAGCCCAGAATAATATATATATTTGCCAATAATATCAGTTTTATTAGGATTTTGCTTTAAAGCATTAATTAAGGTTGGATCGGATAAAGATTTCGCGAGAACATATGAAGATATATTATTCTTAAAATCTTTCTTCCAGTCTTCAAGATCATCTAATAATTGTAAGCCGATATGAAATAAATCTTGGGTAGCAATAAATGGGTCGACGGTTGCATTAAGCTTTGGTTTCAATGATAACAAACCTGCTGTAGCGCATTTTGCAAAAGAATTTCTTTTTAAAATGTCTTCAATGAAATCTTCAAATTTGGGCATATCGATTTCATTTGAGTGTGTTTCTCTTAATTTTGAAGAAAATTCTGTAGAAAAAAAATCATATTCATATTTAATATAAAATGTCCAAAATAATGAATCCTCGGGAAATAATTTGGATAGTTCAGAAATTGCAGTTTGATGCAGATAATGAAGCAATATTAAAGTTGAATTGTCTCTTGGATTATCCTGATCAAATGTATTATCTAATACTAAAATATAAGTCATAAAAATATTGCCACATTTGGCCAGACTATAAATCTTTTCTTCACTGATATCATCATAATGTGAATAAAAAAAGAAAGGATATGTTGCATAAAAATTATCGACTACTTTTTTGTTAATACCCATTAGTATTTTCTGTATAGAGGTTGGAGCATGTGATTTTATTTTCTCCAGTTCACGAAAATATTCGTTTGTACATCTCTCTCTATATTTTAAAGGAATAATCATACTTATTTTTTTATTAGTTTATTGAGCCGTGATTGTATCATATTTCCAAAGCTTTGATTTTTTGTTATTTGGATTACCATTTTATAGTCATTTATAGCATTTGAGATTTTTCCTGATGACTCATATAATTTTCCCCGTGCAAATAAAAACCAACAATTCATATCATCATCATCTGTTTTCCTATCAAGATATTCGCTGTAAACATCAATCGCATTATTTACTTTATTTTGACGCTCATATTTTAATGCTATTGTAGCAAATATTAAAGAAAGATGCAGTTTCTGAGTATCATCATATTTTTGCCGCAATTTTGATTGTGCCAATGCTTCATTACCAACCTTGAAAAACTTTGAATCAGCACCAAGCGAAAAAAGTTGTTTTAAGTATATAAAATTGTAATAATTGGCATTGAGAGGGAAAAGTATTTTAAGTTCTTTGTAAATAGAATCGACACTATTGTATTGTTCATTTGATGTATATAGCCCAGCCAACGTTTCCATTGCTTCATATCTGGCAAAATTCCCTTTAATAGAAGCTGTGTTTAAATATTTATATGCTTTTGCTTGAGAGCCGCTTCTTCCTAAAATAAATAATACCGGTTTTAAATACCAAGGAACATTACTTGCAAGATAATTGAACAAACCCAAGCTGTAATAAACGTCATACGTTTTCGGATGAAACAACAGTAACTTTTCATGAAGATCAAGACCTTTCTTTCCAAGGCCGGCAGCTTTGAAATAACTTCTATTTACTCGTGAATAATATTGTGCCAAATATCCGTAAGCAGCTCCTGTATAAAAGAGTGCAATTGAATCTTTTTCGTTCTTTTGTAATACGCTTTCTCCCTCTCGAATTACGTAATTGAGCTTATCTTCAAATTCACTTTTCGTCTTTTCATTCTGTTGAACTGCACTGCCTAAAACTAAATGCTGTCGCCAGAGTATCATCGCCTCGAAATAGTTTATTTGTAATGAGTTTTTATTCACACTTTTTAGTTCTTGGATTTTAATTCCGGCGGAGTCATACTTGGCATTATAGGTTAGTTGAATAATTGAATTGAGAATTTCTTTTTTATCATTCTGGCAATAAGTTTGAGTAGAGGCGGCCGTCAAAATTATATATATAATAATTATTGAATAACTGTTCATAAAATATTTGTTCTCCATAAGATTATTTAATTAGTAAGTACCAGCTTAAATAAAGAGTTGTTCACTAAACTGTTCTGTTAGATACAATAAAAAAATATTTGGGTAACATTAAATAGTTACCCAAATTTTGATTTCCGCGAATTGTAATTAATGGCGTCCAAAATTACTGTGGCAGTTATTCTGTAGGTTTAACAGGTGCACAAAAAATTGGATTACAAAATTCACACCATTCTGCGAACTCGAGTCTTTCTTCAAGATCATCTACAGAGAAATCCTCATCAAATAACACTTCATTTAACTGTTCTGTTTCCCTTGGGAACTGTGACTTTTCCATTTTATCTCACCTCCTTTGTATGGCGTTTATGTATTAGAGTTTAGTTTAATTAATTTTTAACATTAGATTGTTGCGTCTTGAGTTCAAGATAAGCGTCTTTAACTCCAATGTTAAAAAGCGTTTTAAAATTGTCGCAATAGGAGTGATACATGTCTTTATTTTTTTTAAATGATTGAGCGGCGCACCCGCCTCCACAAAAAAGGGCATATTTGCAGCTCAAACAATTGTGAATATTTGATACGTCCCGATTCTGCCATAGTTGTAGCTTTTCTTTATCTAAAGTAAAATTTGGATAATACTTCCCGATTTTAAATGATTCGTCACCTATTATTTCCCAACAAGTATAAATATCACCTCGGGGATCGAAAATGAATCCATTCGCCGTGGCGCTACAGAAGGAGCCTTTGTAAATAAGACTTTTTTTTGAATTCAAAGTGTTTTTTATATTATTTTGAACAGAATATGTGGGAAGATTAAATATTGAAAATCTTTCATCTTGTTTTATACTGTTATTAATAAAATTAATAATGTCATTCTTTTCAAGGAGTGAAAAAGATAAATAATTATATTCAATAACTTGATTTAATTTGAAGTCAGCAGCTTCTAAAGCTCCAATATGAATTGGTGAAATATGGGTGCTAAAATTAGAATGTGATGTCCATCCTCTTTCATCAAATAAATTTATAAGTTCTATGAGATTACTAGAATTAGTTTTATCCAGATTAATTCTAATATTCACTTTCTTCCCTATATTTAATAACCAAGAGATATTTGTGATTAATACTTCGAAACTATCGTTGTTCTTATAATGAGGTCTTCTTTCATTATGGATTTTTTCAATACCATCTAATGTTATTTGAAACGATAATACGCTATTTCGTTTAATGATTTCTTCAAAATATTTTAGCTCATATCCATTTGTTATAATAGTAAATGAAAAATCTCTTTCCTCTCCTTTTTTTATTAGATAGTCCATTATTTGAAAATTCTCTTTAAGAAATGGCTCTCCCCCATAAAGTGCAATTATTTTTTTCTTGTTTTTTTTGTAACCTATATTATCAATTGATTTATAAAGTGCATTAATCTTCTCTTCGGTCAAGGATTCTCTCGTCCACTGATTTCCATACTCTGATATTTTACCTTCAATACAATAGCTACATCTAAAATTGCAGTCATAACTAATAATTATTGTAAATGTTGAATCAACTCTTGATTTTTCTTGGAGTATTTTCACAATAGTTTTTACAATCTTCCGCTCTTCTTCTATATTTCTATTAGTTATATATCCACGTTTGCGAAGTGAATTAAAATCGATCTCATTCATTAACTCATAGTTTCCTTTACGTAAAATATTAACAACATTATTACTAACTATATCTACAGCGCCTGAATATCCATGAATTAGCAAATATTTATCATTTGAAATTCTTACATTAATTATATATTTGCTTGTTCTCATCTCAATATTCCCATTTTAGTGTGCTTCTATATTTTGATATTACTTCCTTTAGTTACTAGTGCATGACAATATATATATCAACGGGGTCATTATTTGTCCCCACTATTTATTTTTACTTTAAATATTTTTTGTTTTCTACAATATTCTATTTCATTTCCGTTTTCTCTAAGTAGTGCAAGCATTCTTTTAACTGTTCTATTGCTACATGAAAATATCGATGCAACTTGTCCAATAGAAATACATCTATTTTTTTTAATCATCTCAAGTAAATACTCTACTCTTTTCGAATAAGAATAATAATCCATAATGCCCCTTTTTTTATTTTTGTGTTATTTTAGTTATTAAGCACATAACTTTTAATTGAGCCGATGAAACAAGTCCAAAATTGGAGTGTTAGGCGGAAATTTCGTTCCGCATAATATCCCTTTCTTAAAGTCCTCGTTTCGTACCAACTCATTTTGTTTATTTGTTTTACAAAGTAATTTACAAAATTATCCGGATTTTTATCCGACTTTTTCGTTCTTCATAAACACCCTTGCTTCTTATCCGTCTAACGGACTCTTAACGCCAGCCCCCAGATTTGCAACATGAGTATATATCATTGTTGTTTTTACACTGTTGTGTCCAAGTAGTTCTTGTATCGTTCTAATGTCATAGCCATTTTCGAGTAAGTGCGTTGCAAATGAATGTCTGAAAGTATGCGGGCTGTAGTGCCCGGCTCTCATTTCGTTTCTAACTTCGTCTAATCCGTTAGCTAACGGACTGCGTGACTGTTTTTTCACTCATTTCCATCTTCTCTAAAAGTTACTCGCTAAAATGTATTTATTTATTTTACCAATGGCAAGAAATATTTTCCCCAGGCGCTATTTTATTTCTCACCATCTTCAATACTTAAATCACACTGCAACCCTTCATTCTAACCCGGACAAGCCTCCGCGGGGCGGAACAAGCAGAAACAAAAAGGAAATAATTCGTAAGCCAACGGATTTTTTATGTCAAGGTATTTTTTATGTTTTTAACTTTTTACTTTTTACTTTTAACTTGCGGCTTGCCGCGCTATGTTTTATTCAATTACAAGTTTATGTTCCGTAACCGGTTTGTTGCGCGATGTAACATAATAGAACGCCGGAATAACGAACAATGTTAAAACAGTTGAAACGGCGAGACCGCCTATTGCAACCACGCCAAGAGGCATACGCATTTCTTTTCCCGCATCGCCTATGCCAAGTGCAAGCGGAAGCATACCAAGTATGATTGCAACTGTTGACATTATTATCGGCTTCAGTTTAGTCGGACATGCAATAACAAGAGCATCGTGCGGAGTTTTACCTTCTTCGCGCCTTAACTGGTTTGTGTAATCGAGCATCAATATTGCATTGTTAACCACAATACCAATAAGCATAATTATTGCCATAAGAGATGTAATGCCGAACGAAATATTTGTGAAATACAGCGAGAGTATTACGCCTATAATTGCAAGCATAACAGTAAGCATAATAAGCACTGGCTGCCAAAAGCTTTCGAGCATTGCGGCGAGCAGCATGTATGTTAATAAGAACGCAAGGAAAAAGGCAAACACCATATCGTTAATCATGTCGTTCATCATCTGTACATTACCGCCCCATTTAATTGAGTAACCGGGCGGCAGACTTATGTTAGCTAACCGTTTTTCAATTTCATTTGTTACATCGCCAAGAGGATAACCGGCGGCGGGCGAACCGGTAAAGCTTATGGTTGTAAATTTATCGCGGTGAAGAATTTTTGTATAGCCGGTTGTAAACTTTACATCAGCTATTTGTGATAAACGCATCGCGCCCATTATAGGGGAAATAACAGAAATATTTCCGATCTTTTCGGGGGAGTCAACAGAGTTATCTTCGAGCGTAACAGTAATATCGTATTCATTACCAAACTCCCGGTACTTGGATGAAACCATTCCTTCAATTGAAGCGCGAAGAGAAAAAGCAACATCCATTACAGTTAAACCTGCGTCAGTTAATAGCTCACGTTTGGGGTAAACTGTTATTTCGGGTTTGCCTGCGCGCGAACTCTGATCAAGATTCATTAAACCGGGAACATCTTTTATTTCCGACATGATATTGTTTTTCAGACTTTCGAGAGTTTCGAGATCCTGCCCGAGAAGATAAAACTGCACCGGTGCGCCAGGACCGCCCATGTTATCGGCAAGGTCAACTTTAATTTTTGCATTAGGCACTTCCGACAAATCTTTAACAAAGACAGAGATCATATCCTGAATAGCAATTTCACGTTCATCAACATCTACAAGCTGAACAGTCATCAGAGCCATGTTTGCACCAATGTCAAGGTCACCCTTCTTTCCGAGGTCGGTTAACATCGATTTAACCTCCGGATGCTCTTTAATTTTATTTTCAATCATCATTAAAGTGTGCCCGGTTTCATCAAGGTTGTATCCTTCCGGAAGTTCAACCTCAACGGAAATCTTGCCGTTATCTGTTATGGGCAAAAACTCAAAACCAAGTTGTGGAGCGAATATCATCATTGTTAAAATGAAGACGACAAATGAACCGACGATAACAGTCCAGCTAATAGGTTTACTTTTAAGAATTATCCTTAACCACCCGTCATATGTATTGATGAAAAAGTGTTCCATCTTTTCGATAGCTTTTGCAAGTCTGTTCTTTTCTTTTTGTTTCTCCGGCAGAATAAGAGAAGCAAGCAGAGGCGTTAATGTAAACGACATGATGAGTGAAAAGATTGTAGCAAACACAGCGGCAAGAGCAAGTTCAACAAGCCATTGCCCTATTAATGAACTCATGTTTGCAATCGGCAGGAATACCACAATGTTGGTTAATGTGGATGCCAGAACCGCAACGGTTACTTCGGATGTCCCTTTGAACGCTGCTTGCTTTGTGCCCATTCCCTGCTCTTTGTATCGGAAAATATTTTCGATTACAACCACCGAGTTTGCAACGAGCACACCGACAGACACAGACAGCCCCATAAGAGTCATCATGTTTAACGTTAAACCGAACATCTGCAAAAGAAGAAATGTTGAGATAATAGATGTCGGCATCGAAAGCGCAACAATGATTGTAGAGCGCAGATCGTGGAGGAAAAACAATAACACTAATGACGTAAAAAGAACACCAAGAAATACGTTACTCATTGTATCGTTTACAGAAGCCTTAACATAGTCCGAAACGTCATCCACTATTTCAACATTCATTCCCTGCGGCAGAGACGCTTGAATTTCGGGAAGTGAATTGCGGATAGCATCCGCTACTTTTACAACGTTACCGTCCGGACTTTTAACAACGCCAATTCTAATAACGTTTTCATCTCTAAGTTTAGTTTCGTTATTAAAATAAACTGCCCGCATTCTTATATCTTTACCGGCATCTTCCACCGTGGCAAACTGCCCGAGTTTTTTGGGTCCGAAAGGAGTTGGCACTTGAACATTTCGCATGGCATCGACATCATGAAATTCACCATCAAGGCGGACAGTATATTCCTGATCATTTTGTTTAAAGTAACCGCCGGGGATATTCATATTGTAAGCAGCTATAATCTGCATCAACTGTGGAAGCGAGATGTTGTTTTCGAAAGCAGAGCGGTTATCGAGCGTGACGCGAATTTCTCTCTCCTGTCCGCCGGTTAAATCAACTTTAGCAACGCCGGGCACTTGAGAAAAGCGGTCTTTTAATACTTTATCGGCGACTTCGTAAAGCTCTTTTAAATTTTGCTTACCGCTCAAAATTACCTGAACAACAGGAAACGCTTTGAAGTCAACCTTCTGCACAATTGGTGTATGCGCATCATCCGGAAGGTCGTTAATTATTTCATCTATTTTATCTTTAACTTCCTGATTAGCAAGGTTAACATTTTTGCTGAGTTTAAATTCCATAATAACAATTGAAAAACCGTCGAGCGAATAAGATTCAACTCTTTCAATTTCGCTAATTGTAGAAACGGTTTCCTCGATACGTTTACTTATCAGGGTTTCTATTTCTTTGGGACCAGCGCCGGGGTAAACTGTTGTAATCGTTACATAAGGTATTTCAACATCCGGCTGCAGGTTTAAGTTTAGTGAAAAATATGCTATTGCACCAAAGATGAGGAAAACTAAAAGCCCCATCGTGGTCATTATTGGTCTGTTTATTGATACTTTTGCAAGAAACATTTTTAAGTCCTCTTATTTAATCACTTTTACTTTTTTACCGTCTTTAAGCAGCGCTATACCCTGAGTGATAATTTTTTCGCCGGGTTTTAACCCGGTTTTAATTTCAAAATTAAGCCCGCTGTCATTTCCATTGCTTACATATCTTTTAACTGCCTTTTCGTTTTCTTCTATAAAAACATATGTGCCATGTTCGTCTTTATTGACAAGGCTTCGCGGGACAACTATTGCCTTCGGATTTTCATACGTTAATATTTTTATTTCGTTTGTAACGCCGCACATTAATTCACGCTTACTGTTGTCAAATTCCATTTCAACAGAAAAAGCTTGTTTGTATGGATCGCTTGACATTGCAACTTTTGTAACCCTTCCGTAATGCTGCTTACCGCCGCATTCCACAAAGGCTTTCATACCGCGTTTAATTTCTCTCACTTCACCGGAAGACGCCCAAACTTCGGCTTTAACTCTGCCCAATTGAGCAACGGTAAAAAGATGAGCCTCACTTTTTACATTGTCTCCCTCGCTGACCATAATGTCCACAATAGTTCCTGCAAAAGGAGACTGCACAAATAATAATTGACGCTGCGCATCAACATTTTGTTTGGCTACAAGATACTGAACCTCTGCCCCGTCAAAATTAGCCTGCGATGTTTCACCTGCTTCGAGAAGTTTTTTCATTCTCAAATAAGTTTTCTCCGCATTATCTAAAGCAGCTTTTGCCTGAATATATTGAAGTCCCGGATTGTCTTCCGCCATTTGCACAACAACCTGGTTTTGGGCAACGTTATCGCCAACCCGAAGGTTTATTTTTTCAATCTTACCTCCAAAAGCAGCGCCTTTTGTAGCTTCTTTAACTCCGCTTAAGCGGGCAAAGTAGCTGTAATATTTTTCAAAGGGTTGAAGTTTAACTACATCTAACTTAACAGGGATTCCTTCTTCTTCTCTAATTTGTTCTATACTTTTTGCTTCTTCTTCGGGTCCGCCGCCGCAGCCTGGTGAAAGAAAAAGTAAAGCTGTTAATATGGGCAATAAAAAAAATCTTTTTAATACCATTGGTTTATTCTCCTTAATGAGATGATAAATTAATTTTATTTTCATTGTTAATTCTTTTCAAAGATATTCATATAATCATCTATTGAGCCGCCGAGAAGCTGGTCGAGTTCCGATTTGGCAACAATATAATCGTAAACAGCCTGCAGTCTGTTTGTTCGAGCCTGGCGCAGCGCAATATCCGCATTTTCAATTTCGAGTTGATTGCCAGTGCCTTCTTTGTACCGGATAGTAGCAATTTCGTAGGCGCGTGTTGCAAGGTTTACATTGCGTTCCTGGGCTTCAACAAGAGCTTCAACTTTCTTTAGCTCATTTAATTTTTGCTTTACCTGCGAAGAAATAAAATCTTCAAACATTCCAATTTGATGTTCGGTTTGCTTAACTGCAATTTGAGACTGTTCGACTCGGTTTTTAGTTTGACCGCCCATAAACAGGTTAATTGAAAAAGTAACCCCAACCATTGCAGATGAATAGTTGTTGAATTTCAAATTATCACTTGAGCCTGCGTAAGAGTAATTAGCAAAGCCATAAAGCGAAGGCCAATATTCGGCAAGGTCTAAATCGATAAATGCTTCGTCAACATCTCTTTTAAGCTTCAGTGATTTTAAACTATAGTTTGTTTGAAGTGCGTGTTCCACAGTCTCACCAACAGAAGGGATAATGGAGGGTTCGTATTCAAACCCGCCAACCACATCAATATCTTCACTTTGTTCAACTCCCAAAATTATTTTAAAACCATCTTTGGCATTCTTCAAAGCGTTCTCCATTTGGAGAAGTGCGGGACGAATATTTTCAACGCGCACTTCTGCCTGAAGCAAATCAAACTCCGATACAAGTCCTTCTTTTTGATAAGCTTTTACGTTGTTCAAATTATTCCGTGCATTTAAGAAACTTAAGTTTGTTATCTCGTATAAGTTTTTTGTTAGAAGCACTCCGTAAAAAGCCTTTTTTACATTTAGAATTGTTTCCGAGACAATTCTCTTTAATTCTTCTTTTGACAGATCAACATAAATTTTAGAAGCGCCGATACCGTTAAATACGGCGGAGTTAAATAATGTTTGAGTTAGTTGTAACTTTGCTTCATAATTATTTGTTTGCGCAAATGATTGAAGCTTATTATCCATTGGTCTAAATTTACTGTTATCAACCGGTAGAACTCCTTCGTCGAAGAGTATCCCGTAGGTTGCATTTGTAAGCAAAGCTTCAAAATCGGGGAACGACATTTTGGGTTTTTGCAGAAAATGGGAAAAGTTAGCCGATACATCTACGCTTGGCAGAGCA
>Ga0210053_1001667_pt1 | contig 19974 bp, 19 predicted proteins | sample CryGeymeta201512_FD_185467 | JGI IMG/M metagenome (GOLD analysis project Ga0210053, IMG submission 185467) | Groundwater microbial communities from Crystal Geyser aquifers in Utah, USA - Crystal Geyser metaG 2015-12 (SPAdes) (version 2) | ecosystem: Environmental > Aquatic > Deep subsurface >... | reverse complement strand
GGCTTAAATGCCAAAAAGAGTTGCTCTAATTAAGATTTTGGCCCTTCACAATCTTCCAAATATCTGTTAAAAGTATATCTATGAAAAATTACACACCCTTTCTGCCTATACTATCAGCTGTCCGTTTTGTTACGGAAATGCCAAAAGGTTTGGCTACCATAAGTCCGGAAAAAGACGCTACCGCTGCCGGAAATGCGGAAAGTCTTTTATCCGTTTCTCCTCTTCTGTAATTGTTCTTGCTGATTTTCAGGAGTTTTCCCGCTATGTGAGGGGATTACACAGTAGAAAAGGTAGTGGATATGCCGAGCGTACCCTTGCCCGCCGGTATGTACAATTCCTTGATCATCCTTTAACAGCAAAAGACATCTGGCATATTCTTCCTCCCAAAACATCAACTGATCCCAAACCATGGGTCTACGGCTGTGACGGAAAGTGGTTGGGAAGAGTGGGAGTATTTTTTATCCACCGAAATGTCACCACAAGAGAAAATCTATTCTGGTCTTTCATGAGCAGTGAATCTTATGAAGCAATAGGGAAGGATTTATCCTGCCTTGCCGGTCTTCTTAATAACCATTTACCAGCGGGAGCGGTATCTGACTGGAAAGGAGCAATTGTCGCCTCAATTGCTTCCCATTTTGGATTAATCCCGCATCAGAGATGTCTTGCTCATATTATCCGGCAAGCAAAAAGGCTTCTTCCCAAATACAGCCCATTTGAAGCAACACAAAGACTCCGAGGAATTACCAAGGAGTTGTTTCTTATTGAAACAACCCATGACCCTTCCGTCTGGAAAACATCACTTCTTCGTTGGGAAAAACAATACGGGTTCATGCTTAAGGAGAAAACCATTGGAAGCCAGTTTATCAAAAAGAAATGGTGGTATACCCATGGTAATCTTCGCCGGGCCTGGAGACTACTTACTCATGATCAGGATCCATTATTCGTCTTTTTGACCAATCCCTTGGTCCCAAAGACCAACAATAGTCTGGAGGGAGTAAACAGCAACCTCAAACAGAAACTGGGAGATCACCGGGGAATGTCCACCGCCAGACAGGCCTCTTTCCTTTCCTGGTATATGGCATTTACTAGAGTAAAAACAGAGATGGATTTGAGGAAATTATGGGCTTACTGGAAAAACAGATTTCTGCGAAATTAGCAACCGGATATGGCTATTAAACTAAGAATTACCGATATTATAGCTTCAATTACTGTTTCAAAAATCACTCCTGTCATTCCTATTTTTGAAACACTCATCTTTCGCAAAAAGAGAGTCAGACCAAAACCTACGCCGGCGATAAGAGCAAATATGACATTCATGGTTCTAGTTTAACATATTCTTGCTCCATGATTATGCTCTTAAATCTGACAATCTCGACGAGAAAATGAGTGAAATAAATTCACTCATATTACTAATAAATTATCCGTATGAATATTGACTCAAATTAGATACAGTTATTCGCCTTCGGATTTTTCCGGAGGTAAGATAATTGATAGTCAAAAGAATTCAGCTTAATCCTCCTCCGCGGAAATTCTCTCCGACTATAATGTTTCCGGAGGCAAGGATATTATTCCGCTTCCGCCTTCGCATAAAGCTTCGGCCGGACAGGTCGGACGGATTTCAGCTCTATTGATGCGCTTGATTAAGATCCCGCAAGCGAAAGTTAGAGAGCTTCAATTCGGTAACTTCAAAATAGTACCAGGATATATCAAATCCGGATTTTTGAGATTATTAGCATTGGCTATTTTAGTCCAGGCATATCCGTCACCGTATTCTTTAAGAGCGATTTTCCACAGATAATCACCAGTAACCACAGTATATGTTTTCTCAACCTGGGTAGAAGTTGAAAGAACTTTTTCACTTTCCGGTCTGATTACTTCTGCCTTCGGAATAGTCAGTGTCTGGCCGACTGCTATTTTGTCGGAATTTTTAATTTTATTTGCAGATACGATTGAAACCCAGTTGTATCCGGAACCGTAAAATTTTTCTGCAATCTTCCATAGACTGTCATTTTCTAACACTGTATAAGTAGCAGGGAGCTCAACTTTGGCTTCATCAGGCTTTTGTTCTTCAAAAGTAATGTCCTTAGTCGGCGTTGTATTATTCTGGTTTTTATTTGTCAAATATCTGTAGAAAAGCAGACCTCCAGCTATGACAACCAGGAACCCTAGGGTGATGGAGATGTATGATTCAGGAAAATCGAGCTGTTTCAGAAATTTTTTCCACATAGAAATAATAAATCCTCCTTTCTGGGCAGAGTTATTTTGAGGTGGCGCGAAACGTAAGAAATTCTTAGAAATTCCAACGTTTCAGCAACGTTTAAATTATCCTTTTTGACTAAAATTTATTACGTTGCGGGCTCGACCGGATTCGAACCGGCGATCTTCGCCTCGACAGGGCGACATGTTAAACCGCTACACCACGAGCCCAAAAAAATAATTAGAGTCTTGAAAAGATAATATCAAAAGATTATGGGGTGGTCAATAGAGATATAGATAGTAATAATATATAATAAAAGTCAGTAATTATGACTAATAAGGAGATATCAAAACTCTTAAGGAATATTTCCGCTGTCTATCAGTTGAGCAATGAGAGCAGATTCAGAATAATAGCTTATGAAAAGGCTTCAGAGGTCATAGAAAACAGTGCCGTGGAAATGTCGGACTTATGGAAACAAGGCAAACTTACTTCTGTTCCCGGAGTTGGACAGTCAATTGCGTCTTACTTGGGAGAGCTTTTCCAGACAGGTAAAGTGATACATTTTGATAAGTTATTCGATAAATTTTCTCCCGCTCTTTTTCCTCTTCTTGATGTTGCCGGATTCGGTCCGAAAAAAGCACTTAAATTAGCTACGGAATTGAAGCTCAATAATCCGGAAACAGTTATAAATGACGTCCATAAAGCCGCACTCTCTGGCAAGATTGCCAAGATCAAAGGATTTGGAGATAAATCCCAACAGGATATTATTGAAGCTATCAAACGATATAAAATCGGTCAGGATAAAACCCTACGTATGTCCGTTTATTATGCAAATCAAATTGCTAAGTCCGTGATCGCATATCTTATGCAGTGTAAATATACGGTTGATGCAATTTTGCTTGGTAGTCTTAGAAGAATGGTTTCCACCATAGGAGATGTCGATATTGCTGTTAAAACGCATGATTCGTCAAAAGTAATAGAATGGTTTATCAGATATCCGTCTAAAGTAAAAATCATCGAACAGGGTTCATCAGGAGCTTCTATTTTACTGACCAATCAAACGCAGGTAGATTTAAGAACGATCGATCCCCAAAGATTCGGATCAATGCTTCAATATTTCACAGGGAGCAAATACCATAATATTCATTTGAGGGAACATGCATTAAAAAAAGGGTTATCACTATCTGAGTATGGCATAAAGCAGTTAAATATGGGGAAAATTCAATCATTAAAAAAAGGTATATACAATTCTGATAAAAACATTTATGAATATAAATCAGAATATGATTATTATCACGATCTTGGTATGCAATTTATTCCTCCTGAACTAAGAGAAAATACCGGAGAAATAGAAGCCTCAATCATTAATAAACTACCGAAACTGGTTGAGACTAAAGATATAAAGGGCGATTTACACATACATTCTAACTACGACCTTGAAACTTCACATGACTTGGGGAATTCATCGTTAAAGGAAATAGTTAGTCGAGCAGAAAAACTAGGTTATGAATACTTAGGGATAAGTGATCATAATCCAAGTATGGCTAATCATAGTAATGATGAGATAATAAATATCTTAAAGAGACGTAAAAACATTTTTGAACACATTATGTCTTCAACAAAAAGTACTCGAGTATATTTATTTATCATGTTAGAGGTAGATGTTCTTCCTGACGGTAAATTAGCAATTCCGAACGAAGCATTACCATATCTGGATGCACTAATTGTCTCTATCCATAGCAGTTTCAATATGGATAAGAATAATATGACCAAAAGAATTATCTCAGCTTTATCACATCCGAAAGCAAAAATATTTGCCCATCCGTCGGGAAGACGATTGGGAAAAAGAGAAGGATACGATGTAGATTGGGATAAATTATTTAATTTTTCTATACAGAATAATAAGGCTATAGAAATTAATTCCAATCCTGAAAGACTCGATTTGTCTGATATTCTAGTTAGAGAAGCTACAAGAGAACATGTAAAACTTGTTATCAACACTGACAGTCATGATGTAACTCACATGGATTACATGAGTTTAGGAGTATCGGTAGCCAGAAGAGGTTGGGCTCAGAAAAGTGATATAATAAATACTTTATCTTGTGATAAATTCAAAAAGTGGTTATTGAACAGTTAAACATTTTGTGAAGAGAAAGATATATTTCAATATGTATTTTGATTATGGACGATAAATTGAAAACATCAATATCAGCTAATAAAACAAAATCCTGGATCATTATGGTTTTTTTTGCGTTATTTGTTGCCATGCTGGGACTTGTATTTGGAAAAATATCAGGACACGGTTTGACCTGGGCAATGATCGCATTCCTGTTGGCAGGAGTAGCCAGTTTAGGCGGATATTTTTTCGGAGATAAAATGATATTAGGCATATCAAATGCACATGAGGCTGATAAAGTAAAAGATGAAAATATCTATACGATTATCGGGAATATAACTTTGAAAGCAGGACTTCCTATACTCAAAGTATACATAATTGAAGACAGGTCACCAAATGCATTCGCTACAGGAAGAGATCCAAATCATGCAGTTATTTGTGTAACTCGAGGACTTATCGATAAACTAAAGATGGCAGAAATTGAGGGTGTTGTAGCTCATGAACTATCTCATATAAGAAACTATGATACTAGATTGATGGTAATAACTTCAATATTAGTCGGGACTGTGGCGTTTATGGCAGATTGGTTTGTGCGGTCCTTATGGTGGGGAGAAAGTAGCAGTGATAATAACAATAAGAACATATCAAGAACTTTTCTTCTGGTGGCGGGAATACTTCTGGCCGTGATTTCTCCAATAATCGCAACGATTATTCAGCTTGTCATATCCAGAAGAAGAGAATTTTTAGCTGATGCTTCAGGCGTACTATTTACCAGGAATCCGGAGGGGCTTATAACCGCTTTGGAGAAAATATCAAATGACCGGAGCGTATTGCGATCTGCTTCAAACGCAACCGCACACTTATTTATTGAAAATCCTTTCAAGGGTAAAATAAACGGAGCTTGGTGGGTAGGGTTATTTAACACCCATCCGCCTATAGAAGAAAGAATTAAAATACTGCGATCTTTATAGGATATATTCGTAAATTCATTATAAATAAACCCGATTATTTAACTGCCCATATAGATATGATTCGATTATTTTTCGTTCTATTGATAGGGAAAATAATAATTTTCTTCAGTCGTCTTTTTAATTTTGGGAACGGAGGAACATGGCCTGGGGAAATTGCTTTATTTCTCTATCCGGACATTCTTCGTGAATTTATCAGAAAAGTGGATGGCGAAGTTGTATTAGTGACAGGCACAAACGGTAAAACAACTACCGCAAAAATGATAAAAAATATTACTGTGTCTTTAAGCAAAAGTCGCGGACAGAATATTACAATCGTCCATAATGAGTCTGGAGCCAATTTGATCAACGGACTTATTTCCGCCTTTATACAAAAATCATCATTTATTCATAATAAATACGATTATGCAGTATTAGAGGTCGATGAGGCTGCAATCAGACCAGTATTGGAACAGATAAAGGGATTAAAAACAAAATTTATACTGGTCTTCTTGAATCTCTTCAGGGATCAATTGGACAGATATGGAGAAGTTGATGCGATAGCGGATAAATGGGTAAGAGCTATAGTAAATTTACCAAAGACTTCAATACTGATTCTGAACGCCGATGATCCCCAAGTAGCATTTTTAGGTAAAAATGATCTTTTCGACACAGTATATTTCGGATTGAACAGTAACATTAAATCTTATTCCCATTTGGAGGACGCAATAGATTCGATATATTGCCCTTTATGCAAAGCTAAATTATTTTACAAGAAAATATTTTTTTCTCATCTTGGATTATGGTTTTGTGAAAAATGCGGCAATGAGAGACCAATAACTCAAACAAATAATTACATTTCATCACTTTTGGGAACATATAACTTATACAATGTCCAGGCGGCCGCAGCAGTAGGTAAATTATTAGGAGCATCTCAGTCTGATATAAAACTTACGTTAAAGGAATTTATTCCTGTATTCGGCAGACAGGAAGAATTATATGTTGGTCAGAAAAAAATAAAAATATTTCTGGCAAAAAATCCTGCAGGACTTAACGCGATTTTGTATACCGTTTTAGAAATGAGACCGAAAAATATATTATTGGTATTGAATGATCGGATTCCAGATGGGAGAGATGTGTCCTGGATATGGGATGTAGATTTTGAGATGATTGGTAAGAATGTCCAAATTATCACCAGCGGAGACAGAGCATTTGATATGGCTTTAAGATTAAAATACGCTTTGAAAGACAATAAGAACGAAACAAAGATAATTATCGAAAAGAATTTGGAAAGAGCAGTTCAAAGAGGACTTGATATGACGGAAGAAAAAGATACCTTGTATATTCTGCCTACTTATTCAGCGATGCTCGAAGTAAGAAAAATAGTCAGTGGAAAGGAAATATTATGAAGAAAATGAGAGTAAGTCTGACGATCGGCTGGTTATATCCTGATTTAATGTCGACATACGGAGACAGAGGTAATGTTATCTGCCTGAAAAAAAGATGTTTGTGGAGGGATATTACCGTTGGCATCTTACCGATTAATTTGGATACGTCCCGGAAGGAAATATTAAATTCGGATTTGATAATCGGAGGAGGTGCTCAAGACAGGCAGCAGACAATTGTCATCAAAGATTTAACTGCCAATAAAGCAACTGTCTTGAAGAAAATGTTTAAACGCGGTATTCCCGGTCTTTTCGTCTGCGGTTCTCCGCAGCTTTTGGGTCATTATTACATGACAGGTGATGGTACTCGACTTAAAGGATTGTCAATATTTGATTTCGTTACCAAGCATTTTGGACATAACAAACCCAGGTGTATAGGAAACACTGTAGGTGAAATGTTAAATTCGAAACTCGAAACTCGAAATTCGAAATTTAAGAAAACCATTGTTGGTTTTGAAAATCACGGTGGGAGAACATATTTGGGAAAGAACGTAGAACCTTTTGCCAAAGTATTGGTTGGATACGGGAATAACGGAGAGGATGGATTTGAAGGAGCTGTTTTTCAAAATGTCATTGCCTGCTATTATCATGGACCTTTTTTGGCGAAAAATCCCCACATTGCAGATTGGTTAATTTCCAAGGCAATGGAAATAAAATACACAAAAATGATTGAGTTAGAACCATTAGATGATACTCTTGAATGGCAGGCACATGATTATATTTTGAAAAAATTAAACGTGAGATTATAGTTACTTAAGTTATTTAAGTCACTTAAGTTACTTATGAAAGAAAATAAAAAAATACAAGAATTAAAAAAAGAATTATCTTTTTTATATGAGGTGGCAAGGAGTGTGCATTCCTTGGAAATTGATGAATTACTAAAAGAAATTGTTAAAATTGTTTCTAAGGTTACCAAGGCAGATTCGTGTTTGGTATATACTCTAGACCCTAAAAAAAAAGAACTAGTTTTGCGGGCTTCAAAAAATCCTCATACCGATTTAATGCAGAAAATTAAAATGCGGATAGGTGAAGGAATTACTGGTTGGGTAGCCAAAGAAAAAAAACCGGTAGCAATCAGTATCGGAGCAAGCAGCGATACGAGATTTAAGTATTTCCGTAGTCTTCCTGAGGATCGTTTTGAGGCATTTCTTTCAGTACCAATTATCAACAGAAACGGAGTTTGTGGAGTCATTAATGTTCAACATAAACACAGACATGTTCATTCGCAAATGGAAATTAATCTATTATCGGCGATAGGAAAGTTAGTGGGTGGGGCAGTTGAGAATGCTTTGCTTATTGAGGAATCTTTAGCTCTTCGTGAGGCGTTAGAACTGCGAAAGCTGATAGAAAAAGCCAAAGGAATCCTGATGAAAATTAGGAAAATATCTGAAGAAGAAGCTTATCGAATCATACAGAAAGAAAGCATGGATAATAGAAAAAGTTTAAAAGAAGTAGCCGAGGCAATTATTCTGGCCAGAAGATTAAGTCTTGACAAAAATAAATAGGTATTATAGGATATTCATATTAATCCGTAATGGTGCGGAGAAAGACGATGAAGTCTTCCAAGAGCAATGATGCTCACGGAGGGCTTTTTTTATGCAGTTCTTTCCCGATTTAATCGGGATTAGAAATGCATAATTCTCCGAAGTGAACATTCGGCTGCGTGGATGCCACAGTGGGATACCCCACGTGGTATTCCATAAACCACGAGAAGAATTTGAACGTAGGAGGTTATATAAATATTATTACATTGATTTAAGGAGCCAAAATGATTTCTGATTCAATCAAGGAAGTATTATCAAAAGTCAAAAGTGATAAAGTAACATTTGTTGACCTGCAATTTACGGATTTTCTAGGTAATATAAAAAGCTCCACGATACCGGTTTATAACCTTGAAGATGCTCTTATCAGAGGAGTTTGGATTGACGGTTCGTCTATAGAGGGTTTTGCCCGGATACATGAATCCGATATGTATCTTATGCCGGATCCGGATACTTATGCGCTTCTTCCTTGGAGAAATAATATTCAAACAGGGAGAGTGGCTCGTCTTATTTGCGATATCTATAAACCGAATCATGAACCCTTTGAGGGAGATCCCAGAAATATTCTAAAAAGAGTGCTTTTAGAGGCAAAATCAATGGGTTATGAATATTTCACGGGACCGGAGTGTGAGTTTTTCCTATTTAAGAAGGACGAAGAGGGTAGAATCCAGAGAAAATCCAAAGGTAACGGATATTATTTCAACCTCATAATGGATGAAGCTTATGCTATCAAAAGAGAAATAATGGAAGCATTATTTCAGATGGGTATAAAAAGTGAAACCTGTACACATGAGGTAGCAGAAGGACAGCATGAGATAGACATACGTTACGATAAGGCTTTAAAAACCGCTGATAATACTATTTCATTAAAAATGGCAACTAAGTTTATTGCATTTCAACACAATTACCATGCGACCTTCATGCCGAAACCGTTTTTCGGTATCAACGGTAGTGGAATGCACATACACCAGAGTCTTTGGAAGAATGGAGAAAATATATTTTATGATAAAAATGATAAGTATGGTTTATCAAAAACTGCTTATCAGTTTTTAAGCGGGGAATTGAAACATATTAGGGAGATTGTGGGAGTACTTGCTCCCAACGTCAATTCCTATAAACGGTTGACACCCGGTTATGAGGCTCCGGTTTATACCTGTTGGGCCAGAATAAACAGGTCAGCATTAATTAGAGTGCCGAAGGTTTCAAAAGGCTATGAGGATAAAGCGACCAGGATGGAGATTAGATGTCCAGATCCATCAGGTAATCCGTATCTGTCTTTTGCAGTACTTCTTAAAGCAGGAATGGAAGGGGTTAAGAAGAGTATGAAAGCACCTGATCCTGTTGAGGAAAATCTTTTTGAATTCAATGACGAAAAACTGGCTGAACATTATATCAACAAATTACCTGCCAGTTTAAAAGAGGCTATCGAGGAAATTAAAAAAGGGACAATCGTAAAAAAAACTTTTGGAGAATATACATGGAAAAGATATATAGAAGCCAAAGAGGAAGAATGGGATAAATTCAGGATATGGGTAACGGATTGGGAGAGAGAAAAATATCTTGAAATGACATGAAATATCAAATTGATAAATTGACTCCAAAAGACTGGGGACAGATTATAAGAATTTACCTAGAAGGGATAAAGACGGGTAATGCTACGTTTGAAGTTGAGGTTCCCGGTTTTAGAAAATGGGATAGAAGTCATATTCCTAACTGCAGAATTGTAGCAAGATATAATGATGTTATCTTAGGTTATGCAGTATTAAGTCCAGTATCCAGCCGATGTGTCTACAGAGGTGTTGCTGAAGTCAGTATTTATATAGGAGAAGAATATCGGCGAAAGGGTGTAGGAAAACAATTATTAGAGAAATTAATTTCCTTATCGGAGAGCAAAGGTTATTGGACATTACAAGCTGGGATATTCCCAGAAAATATTGCGAGTATAAAATTACACAAAAAATGCGGATTCAGGGAAGTAGGAAGAAGGGAGAAAATTGGCAAGATGAAAGATGGTAGATGGAGGGATGTGATTTTGATGGAAAGAAGGAGCAAGATTACGGGAACATATATAATATCTTCCTAGAACACTATTATTATTTTTTTCCCCTGGAAAAAAGATCCAAATCAAGGTAAAATTAGCATATGAAAAATAGGAACAATACTATTTCAATCGAAGAAGTAAAACACCTAGCAAAACTGGCAAATCTCACTCTGACTGACAAACAGCTGGAAAAGATACCGAAAGAATTATCCTCAGTGATAAATTACATGTCAAAAATAAAAACGTTGAATACTTCCCACATTGTCGAAACATCTCAAGTGACATGTCTGGAGAACGTATTCAGAGAAGATGAAATAGAGGAAGAAAGGATGTTTACCCAAGAAGAAGTTCTTTCCAATGCTAAAGATACACATAACGGTTATTTCAAAGTAAAAGCTATTTTTGATGAATAAAATATGTTATTAGATAAAACTATTGAAGAATTATCCACAGGACTGAAACAGAAACTTTTTTCAATCGAGGAATTGGTCCAAGAGTGTTATGAAAACATCCAGAAATATAATCCTAAACTAAACGCCTTCATCACGATCATAAATAAAAAAGAAGCCTTAAGAAATGCGAGAGAAAAAGATAAAAATATCTCCAGAGCTACTTCAAAATTATACGGTATACCCTTTTTATTAAAAGATGCATATATAACAAAAGGAATAAAAACTACTGCTGCTTCATTTGTTCTAAAAAATTATATTCCCCAATACAATGCGACAGTTTATCAGAAATTGCTTGATGCCGGAGCAATACTTCTAGGTAAGATGAATATGGATGCATGGGGTCATGGAGGAAGTTCTGAAAATACCGATTTTGGTCCGGTCAGAAATCCTTGGGACTTAACTCGGGTGGCAGGAGGGTCCAGCGGAGGTCCGGCTGCGGCAATATCTTCAAGGATGGCAGTATTTGCGATAGGTGAAGATACTGGGGGTTCAATCCGTAATCCGGCTGCGTGGTGTAATATTACAGGTCTTAAGGTAACATACGGTAGAGTTTCACGCTATGGTACTATTGCATATGCATCTTCGTTTGATACAGTAGGTCCGATGGCCAAGTCAGTCGGGGATTGTGCTCAGGTTCTTGAAGTGATAGCCGGAAAGGACATGTACGATGCCACCAGTTCTTCGAAAAATGTACCCAGGTATTCAGAATTAATAGACTCTCCAGTAGAAAATCTTATTTTAGGAATTCCTAAAGAATTTTTTCAGGAAGGTTTAAACACAGAAATTAAAAACTGTATATTAAACTCAACAAAAATATTTGAAAAATCAAAAATAAAGATAAAGCATATTTCCATGCCTATGTTTGATTACGGGTTGCCTGTATATTATTTGATCGGACCCAGCGAGACCAGTTCAAATCTTGCCAGATATGACGGAATCAGGTATGGACAAAAAAGAAAGGAGTTTACCAGCGAAACTGTAAGAAGAATAATGATAGGGACATATGCACTGTCTTCTGGTTATTATGATGCTTATTATAAAAAGGCTCAAAAAGCCAGAACACTATTTATTAAAGAATACGATAAGGCATTAAGCGAATGTGATGTTTTGCTTATGCCTGTAACTCCCACCCCTCCAACAAAAATTGGGGAACTCATGACTGACCCTTTACAAAATTTGCTTGCAGATGTTTATACAGTTTCTCAAAATCCGGTTGGGGTACCTTCTTTAGCCATTCCCTGCGGATTTACAAAAAATGGTCTACCCATAGGAATGCAATTGGTAGGAAGCATGTTTTCAGAAGATTTGCTTCTTCGAGTTGGGCATATTTATCAAAAAGCAACTGATTGGCACAAAAAGTATCCAAAATTGGAGGGATGATGGAAAGTAAACAATTTTTTATCCATAATATTCATGATTTTGTTGGACAAACGGTAATAGTAAAAGGTTGGGTATACAATTTACGTTCCAGCGGATCTTTGATTTTTTTGCAACTCAGAGATGGTACGGGATTTGTTCAGACGACAGTGATAAAAAGTGAAGTACCAAAAACAGTTTTTGATAAGGCAAAAAAAATCACGTTGGAGACATCAGTCATTATTAGAGGAATTATAAGAGCAGATAAACGATCACCCAGCGGATTTGAATTGACGGTAAAAGATCTAATAATTGTATCCTTGTCTGAAGATTATCCTATAGGGAAGAAAGAACACGGACCTGATTTTCTACTGACGCATAGGCATTTATGGTTACGCAGTAGAAAACAATGGGCGATTCAAAGAATAAGAAATGTAATTATATATAGTATATATAGCCACTTGGAAAAAGAAGGTTTTATCAAGATCGACGCTCCAATCCTGACTCCAAACGCCTGTGAAGGCACCACCACACTTTTTCCAGTACCATATCTTCCGGCATGGAAAGATCCAACTAAACCTCCTTCCATGCGAGTTTCACTTCCAGATGGGGAGATTAAGAAAGAAGAGCCATATGCCTTTCTTTCTCAGTCGGGGCAACTTTATATTGAAGCAGCTATATTTTCACATGGAAAAGTTTTTGATTTCGGACCGACATTTCGAGCAGAGAAAAGCAAAACCAGAAGACATCTGACTGAATTCTGGATGATGGATGCGGAAATGGCTTTTTCGGAGCATAAAGACAATATGAAAGCCCAGGAAAAATTGATAATTGCTGTTGTCCAACAGGTGTTGGATAAATGTGCTAAAGAATTGGAAATAATCGGGCGGGATGTAAAGCCGCTTGAAAAAATTCTTAAAGGCGGCTTTCCGGTTATTACCCATAAAGAGGCGATAGAAATTGTCAGAAAGGAAGGTATTGCTATCGGGAAAAGAGATGATTTTGGAGCCGAATCAGAAACAATATTATCAAATAAATTCGATAAACCATTATTTATCGAAAAATATCCTAAAGAAGTCAAAGCTTTTTATATGAAAGAAGATCCTGATGATACTTCCAGAGTTTTAAACGATGATTTGATTGCTCCCGAAGGATACGGAGAGATAATTGGAGGCAGTCAAAGAGAAGATAGTTATGAAAGACTGCTTCAAAGGATGAAGGAATTAAACTACTCGATTGCAGATTATGAATGGTATCTGGATCTCAGGAAATACGGTAGTGTACCACATAGCGGATACGGCATCGGACTTGAAAGACTGGTTGCCTGGATATGCAAGTTGGACCATTTGAGAGAGAGTATACCCTTTCCAAGAATGATGGAAAGATTTAATCCGTAGGAAAGTTATAAAGTTCGTAAAGTAGGGATAAAAATGAAGGATAAAGAATTTGAACCGATAATCGGTTTGGAAATTCATGTTGAACTGAAGACTAAATCGAAAATGTTCTGCGGATGCAGCGCGGATTACTTCAGTCATAAACCAAATACTCATTGCTGTCCTGTCTGTTTGGGACTTCCAGGTGCTTTGCCTGTGCCAAATAAAAAAGCAGTTGAATGGTGTATAAAACTAGGCCTTGCTTTAAATTGCAAAATACCTTTATTTTCAAAATTTGATCGTAAAAATTATTTTTATCCTGATCTTCCGAAAGGATACCAGATAAGCCAATATGATCGTCCGTTTTGTGTGAATGGATGGTTGGATATCAAATCCCAAATCCCAAATTCCAAACGAATTAGAATTAGGCGCGTACATATGGAGGAAGATACAGGTAAACTGATACATGCAAATATAAATGGTAAGAAATGTACATTAATTGATTTTAATAGAAGCGGAATTCCGTTAGTTGAGATAGTGACAGAACCGGATATCCGAAGCAGCGAAGACGCAAAAATCTTTTTGAAACAGCTCTATCAGATTATCCGTTACTTAGACATATCAGATGCGGATATGGAAAAAGGCAGTATGAGGCTTGAACCAAATATTTCTGTAAGAGTCAAAAGTCAAAAGTTCCTTCGACTTCCCTTCAGTCAAATTCAGGACAAGCGCTCAGGACAAGCAAAAATTAAAAGTAATAATGAGTTGCTAGATAATAATGATTTACCAAATTATAAGGTTGAGGTAAAGAATATCAATTCTTTTAATTTTGTTAAAAAAGCAATTGATTTTGAGATAAACAGACAGCTGGAAATATTGGTAAATGGTGGGGTTCCCAAACAGGAAACAAGAGGTTGGGATGATAAGAAAAACATCACTTATCCACAAAGAAGCAAGGAAGAAGCTCATGATTACAGATATTTTCCCGAACCGGATATTCCGCCTGTAAGATGGACGACAAATCAAATATTAAATATAAAAGATCAAATACCTGAACTACCTTATAAAAAAATAGATAGATTTATCAGGAATTTTCAAATATCCCAATATGATGCGATGATATTAACCGATGATATAAAAACGGCAAATTACTTCGAAGAATGCGTTATCTTAATAAACAGGTTTGGGAAAAAATCGGAAATATCGCCAAAAATTATTGCAAATAATATAATTAACAAAAAGGTAAATATAAACAAAAACACACCCGCAGAAATTATGAATATTATCGAAAAAAAAGCAGAAAAATTTCACGTTGACGATAAAGAACTGGAACAGATTATAAACAAATTAATCAAACAATATCCTAAAGCAGTTAAAGAATATAAAACCGGGAAAACCGGAGTATTAATGTTTTTGATAGGACAGGTAATGAAAACGCTTAAAGGCAAAGGAGATGCTTTGGTAATTAGGAAATTCCTCGAAAAGGCATTACAATAATATTTAGATTAATCTTTTTTTACATAAATCAAATTTACAATGTCAGATTTCGTTCATCTGCATACTCATACGGAATATTCTCTTCTTGATGGAGTGGGTAAAATCACCGATATGTTGTCAAAGGTAAAGGATCTGGGTATGGATTCATTGGCAATTACAGATCATGGGGCTATGTACGGAGTAGTTAAATTTTTTCTGAAAGCCAGAGAAATCGGAATTAAACCGATTATTGGAGTTGAAGCATATCAATCGGGCAGATCCAGATTTGATAAACAACAGAGAGTAGATAAAGATCAGTATCATCTAGTTTTACTGGCAAAAAATAACATAGGTTATCAAAACTTGATGAAACTTATAACACATGCTAATTTAGAAGGCTATTATTATAAACCGAGAGTTGATATGCAACTTCTTCGGGATCACAATGAAGGCTTAATTTGTCTATCAGGATGTCTAAATGGCGAAGTACCCCACCTTTTACTTGATAATCAATACGAACAAGCAGAGAAGAAAGTCCGTGAATTCATGGAAATATTTCCGAAAGATCATTATTACATTGAACTTCAGCATCACCCAAAGATCAAACAGCAGGAGATTGCGAATGAAAAACTTATTCAATTGTCAAGAAAAATGGGATTGCCGCTTGTGGCAACAAACGACATACATTATATAAATCCGGATGACGCCGAAGCACAAGAAATTCTTCTCTGCGTCCAAACTCAGCATACAATTTTAGAATCAAAACGTCCTTTATCCATGATTTCATCTCCGGATTTCTATATAAGGAGTATGGAAGAGATGAAAGGTCTATTTATTCAATACCCGGAGGCAATCGATAATACTGTAAAAATTGCTGAGATGTGTAATGTAGATATCGAGTTGGGAAAATGGATTTTACCGAAATTTGACGTACCTCCCGGCGAGACAACTGAATCTTTTTTCAGAAAACTTGCTTCCGAAAGATTAAATACCAGATTTTCCAACATTACTGATGATATAAAAAAACGGCTTACTTATGAGTTGGATATCATATCCGGTAAAGGCTATCCGGCATACTTTTTAATTGTTGCGGATTTTGTAAATTGGGCAAAGGGAAAAGGAATTGCCGTTGGTCCTGGAAGAGGTTCAGCTGCAGGCAGTTTGGTAGCGTATTCGCTGGGAATAACTGATTTGGATCCTTTGAAACATAATTTACCATTTGAAAGGTTCTTAAATCCTGATAGACCTTCACCTCCTGACATTGATCTGGATTTCGCAGATGACAGAAGAGATGAGGTTATAGCTTACGTCACGCAAAAATATGGCAGTGATAAAGTAGCTCAAATTATTACCTTTGGTACTATGGAAGCAAGACAAGCAGTGCGGGATGTTGGAAGAGCTTTAGGTATGCCTTATGCTCAACCTGACAGGATAGCAAAGTTGATCCCTCCAGGTGCTCAAGGTTTTCCTATGTCTATTGATAAAGCAATCCAGACTGTTCCTGAACTATCTTATGCCTATAAAAACGAACCGGAGATAAAAAGACTTATTGATTTAGCCAGAAAATTGGAAGGGGTTTCAAGGCATGCATCTGTTCATGCGGCGGGGGTGGTGATATCAGATAAACCTTTGACTTGTTATACCCCCCTTCAAAGAGAGACGAAAGGTCAAAGAATCATTACTCAATATGATATGTATTGCTTGGATTTAAACGCGGCAGACGGAAAAGCAATCGGTCTTCTTAAGATGGATTTATTGGGTTTGAGAAATTTAACAATACTGGAAAACTGTATAAGATTTGTTAAACAAACAAAAAATATTGATGTTACTCTTAGAGAAATACCTTTAGATTATACTGAGGTATATAAACTTATATCTTCCGGAGAAACTACAGGAGTTTTTCAACTTGAGTCATCCGGAATGAGAAGGCTTGCCAGGGAACTGAAGCCAACAAAATTTTCAGATATTTCTGCCATGGTTGCTCTTTTCAGGCCTGGTCCGATGGAGTGGATTCCTACATTTATAGAGGCGAAAGAAAATCCCAAAAAGATCAAGTACATTCATCCTGCATTAAAATCGATTCTTTCAGAAACATATGGGATTGCTGTTTATCAAGAGCAGTGCATGCAGATTGCGAATAAAATGGCCAGTTATTCTATGGTTGAAGCAGATAAACTCCGGATGGCAATTGGTAAAAAGAAGCAGGAAGCAATGAAGAAAGAAAAAGCAAAATTCATAAGTGGATGCGTAAAGGAAGGATACACGAAAACTCTGGCTGAAAATATATTTTCCTTAATTGAGAAGTTTGTAGGATATGGATTTAATAAAGCTCATTCAGCGTCTTATGCTCTGATCGCATATCAAACTGCCTATATGAAATCTAAGTTTCCTGTTGAATTCATGACTGCAGTATTTGAAGCTGAAAGTCGTGGTGCCTCAGGACCATCAAGAGATGAAAAAATCGCCCAGACTATACTTGAATGTCGAAGGATGAATATTGCTTTATTACCTCCTGACATTAACATTTCAGATATTGAATTTAGTATTCAAATTGACCATGGAATAGAAAAGATTCTGTTTGGATTGTCAGCAATTAAAAATGTTGGCAAAGCTTCTATTGATTCGGTACTTAGTTCAAGAATTAAAGACGGACCATTCCTGAGTTTTAATAACTTCCTGTGCAGAGTGGATTTGTCAAAAGTAACAAGGAAGACAATTGAAAGTCTTATCAAGGCCGGAGCGCTAGACAGATTTGGTAAACGCGCAGCTCTTTTGTCAGCGTATTCTCAAATAATTGACAGGATTCATTGTCAGAAAACTAGACAAGTTGAGGGTCAAGTATCTCTCTTTTTAGAAGATGAAGATAAGAGCGGCATAAAGGACGATTTACCCGAAATGGAAGAACTATCAAAGGAAGAGATGTTACTTTTTGAAAAACAGTTACTAGGTTTTTATATCTCTGAGCATCCAATAAATCCATATATAGAAAAATTAGAAAAAAGTGTAACACATAGAATTGAAGCTTTACATAAAGGCATAAGTTCCGTAGTGATTGGCGGATTAGTAACGCAAGTCAAAAAAATTATTACAAAGAATGGAAACAACGAAATGGCTTTTGTGAAAATTGACGACTTGACAGGTTCAATTGAATTAGTGGTGTTTCCATCTGTATATGACCGGACGAGACAATTTTGGATTCAGGATAAAGTAATTCTTGTAAAAGGTAAAGTAAGCGAAAAGGAAGAAAGAATTACTATTCTAGTTGATGATGTAAGGTTATTGGCATCTTGACTTCCCAAGTGTCCTAAATTAAAATATTTTTACTTTTCTACAACATAAATAAGGTGATAGTGTGACAGATAATAAAAGAGATTTTGGTTTATTGAATGACAAATATGTGGGTGTAAGTGAAGGTAAAAAAAGTGATAATAAAGATAAGAGAGAAAAAGAAAGATATTTAGCTGGGATAGGTATAGCGACAGACCTCGGTTTTGCTATAGCAATTCCTTTAACAGGAGGAGCACTTTTAGGATCGTACCTTGATGATAAACTGAGAACAACGCCTAAGCTCACTCTTTCCTTAATTTTTTTAGGATTGATTATTTCCTTTCTTAATGTTTACAATATTATTAAAAGAGAAATAGAAAGTTAAATATATGTCAGGCGGTGTACATATTTCACTTAAAGCAGAAAAAATATTTGAAGTATTCGGTATATCCGTAACAAACTCAATAATTACTACATGGATAGTAATGATATTGTTGGTTCTTTTTTCATATTTTGCTACCCGAAAAATGTCTAAAATTCCATCCAAATTACAGCTTATCGCTGAAGTTCTGGTTGGCGGATTATTTCAGTTTTTTGAATCCATTTCCGGCAAACATACAAAACAGATTTTTCCAATAGTAGGTACATTGTTTATTTTTATTATTTTCCTCAATTGGTTTGGTTTGATACCCGGTGTCGGAACCATTGGGATAAAAGAAACAGCAGGCAGTCATGAAATTTTTGTTCCTATTCTAAGAGCGGGAACTGCAGATCTGAACACAACGTTAGCATTTGCTTTAGTGGCAGTACTTTTTATTCAATATTTTGGTTTCAGCGTCATCGGGAAAAAATATCTGTCTCATTTCTTTAATTTTAAGGATCCTATCTATTTTTCTGTAGGTATTCTCGAATTGATTGGAGAATTTACCAGAGTCATATCATTTGCTTTCCGTTTGTTCGGTAATATTTTTGCCGGAGAGGTGTTACTTACCATAATTGCTTTTCTTATACCTCTTTTTGCCCCTTTACCATTTTTACTTCTTGAATTATTTGTCGGTTTTATCCAAGCTTTAGTATTTTCCATGCTGACGACTGTTTTTCTTACGCTAACCACTACTTATGGCGAACATTAAATTATTATTAAATTAAAGGAGGTATAATCATATGTCTGAAGCATCAGTTAAACTTCTTGCTACAGCTATAGCTATTGCGGTTGGTGCATTTGGTCCTGCAATTGCAATTGGACTTTTGGCAGGTAAAGCTATGGAGGCGATAGGAAGAAATCCGGAAGCGGAAGGCAAGATACGGACAACCATGATCCTGGCCATTGCTTTTGCCGAGGCAATTGCAATTTATGCTTTAGTCGTGTCATTAATAATAAAATTTGCATAATTTGGGAATTTGACAGAAAAATAAAAGTTTTAATATTTTATTTTAATTTATAATATGGAGAATATTGGAATCGAACCTAGCCAGTTATTGACCCAGGTCATAAATTTCCTGCTGATGGTGATTTTATTGACCAAACTTTTATATAAACCGGTATTGAAGGCATTGGATGAAAGAAAAAAGAAGATTGAAGAAAGCCTAAAATTGGCAGAAGAAATAAAATTAGAAGCTGATAAGAATGAAAAAAAACGTCAGGAAATTATAAACAAATCCAAACAGGAAGCAAAACAAATTATTGAGGAAGCTAAGAAAACCGCAAAACAGGTAGAGGCAGAAATAATAATGAAAGCTCATAATGAAGCAGAAATGATAAT
>Ga0210053_1001652_pt1 | contig 20071 bp, 19 predicted proteins | sample CryGeymeta201512_FD_185467 | JGI IMG/M metagenome (GOLD analysis project Ga0210053, IMG submission 185467) | Groundwater microbial communities from Crystal Geyser aquifers in Utah, USA - Crystal Geyser metaG 2015-12 (SPAdes) (version 2) | ecosystem: Environmental > Aquatic > Deep subsurface >... | reverse complement strand
AATTGTTTCTAAAATATTTGACATAGTTTTTAAATTAAAAAATTTTGTTTAAAATTTTCTTCATGTTGTTTAAAAATGATTAAAATAATAATTAACAGCAGTAAGGGAATTTTAAGCATAGCCTTAATTTTCCTTAGGGATAATAATAGTCACCAAACGGATAGTTTGGTAGTCAACGGCCGGCTCAACTAAAGCCTCTTGCCAGTATTTTTCTGGAGTAGTCTCAATTTTACTAATTCGGCCGATAATCAGACCAGCTGGAATATTTTCCTCCAAGCCCGAAGTGACCACCAGATCATTTTCATTTATCTTAATATCTTTGGGCAACAGATCAATTGCTAAGTTAATATTGTGCAGACCTTGAGCAATACCCAGAGCGCTTTTATCGCCCATGACACTGACAGCAATTTTACTGGTGTTATCGTTTAAGAGTCTGACGTGGGAAATATTTTCTTCAACTGAACTGATTTTGCCAATGATAATTCCTTGATCGGTGGTAACAGCCAAACCTGGTTTCAACCCCTGCGACAAACCTTGATTGATAATGATCTGGCTGGCAGCATAGTCTGGATTGCGGCCCAAGACACGAGCGAGCAAATAATTTTCTTTTTGCTCATCAAGAAATTTCAATTCTTTTTTCAACCACTCATTTTCCTGGCGCAACGTCTCTAGCGCGACATTTTTTTTGACCAGCTCAATTATTTTTTGATTTAAGTCATCATTTTTTTTACTTAAGTCAGCACGACCTAGATAAACAGCCAAAAAATCGCTCAACGCTGAAGCAGTATAGTTGGCAGTGGCGATCATAGGATTAGTCAAAATGGTAATGTATCTGGTCGTTAAATGACTAAAGCCTAAATAGTAAGATAGGATTATAATCAGACAAAAAATAAGGATAATCACTGTTATTTTGCGCTGGAATTTAAATTTCAACATAAATAGATTACTGTTAATTTCAATAGTAGCATTATTTTAACAGAAAAAACAGAAAAATACAAAAATAGGTTGAATGATTTAGTGATATTTTATGCTCTTGTGGATAAAATATATTGTAAAAGGCAGGGTATCATATTATAATATACATATATGGCAAGCAATCAAATTTTTAAAGCAATCTATTTCTCTGATTACAAAGAAGCAAATCCAAGGGCAAAAGGTTTTATTTTAGCTTTTGGCGAAAGAAATAAAGATTTGTATAAAAATATTGCCGAGCTTGGGAGCAATGAATTACGCAACTTATTAGGAACAAGCTCTTATCTTGAGTTAGAACAACGCGCACAACAGGAGGGATTACCTGTAAGCACCTACTGTCTTTGGTATCTGCGCAAAAATTTTGGCGTAGAGAAACCAGAAGTTAAAGCAATTAAAAAAATAAAGGCGATCACTTATTTTGAAAATCAGATTATTAAAGGAGATTGTCTAAAAGTAATGAACGATATTCCTTCAAAATCAATTGACATGATTTTATGTGATTTACCATATGGTACAACACAGAACCACTGGGACAGTGTTATTCCTCTTGATCAATTGTGGACACATTATGAACGGATTATTAAAGACGATGGCGTTATTGCTCTTACTGGGCAAGGTCTTTTTACAGCAAACTTAATGTTGTCTAATACAAGATTATTTAAATATAAAATAACTTGGGTTAAATCAAAACCGACAAATTTTTTGAACGCAAAAAAACAGCCACTTCGCAAACATGAAGATGTCTGTATTTTCTATAAAAAACAACCTGTATATAATCCGCAAATGGCTTATGGGGAGCCATACAATAAAGGCTTTAGAAAAGATCAACTTACTGGAAGTTACGGCGATTTCAAAACTGTTGAAGTGAAAAGTAATGGCGAAAGATATCCAACTGATGTTGTTTATTTCAAAACAGCCGAGAGCGAAGGAGAAGTTTATCACCCAACACAAAAGCCAGTTGAACTTGGCCGTTATCTAATTCGTACATTCACGAAAGAAAATGATGTTATATTAGACAATACCTGTGGAAGCGGGAGCTTCCTTGTCGCGGCGGTTTTGGAGGGAAGAAAATTTATTGGAATTGAAAAAAATCAAGAGGTTTATCTCTTCAAAAAGCATCGGGTTGACTACATTGAGATATGTAAAAAACGGATTAAGGAAGCAGAAGCTCAATATAAAATTATTAGTAGCAAACTGTTCTAGATTCCGCTATATGGCTCCTCTTGGAAAATTTTGCGTGCCTTTTCTACTTCACTATCAGTCAACGCCCCTTTTCCTTTGAGCCAATTTAAAAGGTGAAAATACTGATTTGAGTGTAAAATCGGCTTCACAATTCTATTTAGGCCGATTTCTTTTTGAATAAAAGCAAGATGTTTTTCCGAAAGTACGCCGCGACCAATAGGGTCATAAGTAATTCTCACGGCATCAACCGAGGTGAGATTCAGATCGCCTTTATGCTTTTTATCTTTTTCTACATCCGTGGACTCGATACTCAATAGATCTTCAACCTCCCCCAATCCATTAAGGTTGCGATTGTAAAGTTCTATCTCCTGTCCACGATAGGTAAACCAAGTTCTTCCTTGTTCAGTTAAAGAACCGCGTGGCAAATAAACACCCTCGTTAGATACTCGCTCTTTTGACACCCAACCACAAATATAGAGTATCCACTTTCTCTGTCGTGTAGTACCGGGGAGTTCTCTATTACTGGGCGTTTCCAAGTGAGTCATCACATAAATATCAGTGTCTAAATTTTCATCGTTAATTTGACGCGCAAAAAAATTGTGTTTTGCTTCTCTTGCAATTCCATCGTTGCTCTCATACTCCTCTTTAAATGGGAGTGCACCGCCGCGACATTTCACATCAACTTTAACACTAGAGGGAAGTAAAAGATCGTATCCGAGAGGATGATCTTCTGGGTTGATTTCTGGCATTCCTAACTTATTGCGTATAACCATTTCTGCAAGCGCGCCAAATCCCTGCTCCTCTGAACTTCCTCGTTCTGCACCAGTTCGGTTTTGATTAGCGGCAATATACTCAGCCGCTTTTTGTCTCAATCTAAAACCTAACTCATCGGTAAGTTTTACAACAATTGGCTTTGGATGATGATATTTGTACATAATTATTTCAAAAAATAATCAACTGGCTTTTTGTAAATTTCCGCGAATTTTTTCATTTCCGCGACATCGAGTCGTCTTTCGCCTGACTCTATTTTTGATAAATTACCCTGCGCCAAGAGTACAAGGAAAAGCAAATTTATCTGGCCGAGGGGATTAAAATATCCTGCAGGCCTTTGAGGTCTTCAAGAATCAGGCCGGTGCCGCGAACCACGGTGGTCAAAGGGTCGTCGTATTCCTCCCCCTTGCCACGCTTTTACCAACAGCCGTTTTTATATAACTAATTACCCGATCTGCCGATTTAATTCCGCTGCCAGCGCGCGCTTGAAATCGCGAATAATGTTCCGCTGGTCAACGGGCAAAAACGCGCCCAATTCCCGGCGAAAATCTATTTTTCTAGCCGCCTCCAAGATTTCATTTTTCAATTCCGATAACTGCTTCTTCTGGCTGGAAGAAAGCATCCCCTTGCGCATAATAAAATATAAGTCGTAAAAATCACGCGGTTTTTTTCGTGCGCGCAAAGCCCCGAATATTTTTTCTGCCACCAATTCGTCTTGCGGCAAGTGAATCAAAGTATAGGTTGGCACAAAATCGCTGGCCACGCTGTCAACTTCGCCGTTTATTCTTCTGCCAGTGCGCGAAGAAATGTTGATTTCCACGCCAACCGGTTGATATTCAAGCATTTTAAAAGTCGCCGCTCCAAAATATCCTCCGCTTGTCTGATTGGATTTTTGCCCTATGGCCACTTGAATTCCCAGCCGTTCAATTTCCGCGAGCGCTTTAATAAACAGATCCTCAACAAAATGTTTTAAATCATTTTGCCCAATTCCAAATACCGAAAAATCCAAATCTTCGGAAAAACGCGGACTGCCATAAATAATGCGCAAGGCCGTTCCGCCCTTAAAAAGTATTTTTTCCGACTCCGGCAGTTTATATAACTCGCTCAAAAAAACATGCTGAAAATATTCGCGGATAATATTGGGGAATACGCCGGTTTGGCAATGTTTGGCTAATTTTTCTAAGGTCTCGCTGGAAATCATAATTATTGTAATGTTCTTTTGATGATGGCGGTTAATTTTTTATTTCCGGTTAATGCAACATACCGCAAAGCTTTTACTGGGTTTATTTTTTCTTTGTGGTAGCGGGAGATTGGTTTCAAACCGCCAAGCAGGCGAAAATAATTCGCGTCCACAAACGCTTTTTCCGGATCGGCAATCAAAAAGCTAAAGCCGTTTTGTTTTTCCGTTGTGTAACCGGTAAAGGCGATTCGTTTCACATGGCGATAAGAAAATGTTTTCCCCAACTTTTCAAACCGACGTGTCGCTTTCGTGGTGATAGAAGTAATTTCATAAACATTTTCAGGAATTACTCCATGGTAAGACAGGGCGAATTCCAAAGAAACATACGATGGCTCATAGATTTTATTGGCCAGATATGGCTCCGGGGGCAAAGCATCGGGAAAACCGTAAAGCCCGCGTTTGACTTGGACGAGATAGCCCTTGGCAGTATAGCGGCGCAGAAGAAAACCAGCCGCTACTTTACTCACGCCAAAAAGCCGGCAGATGTCAATTGCCGAGAAGAGCAGGATCTTCTTATCCTTTAATTTGCTGTTAAATTTGTACCAATTCACTATTTTAGCCATATTGCTATTTTAATGAAACGAATTGAATTTGTCAAATTTAAGCCATTTATTCCCTAATAGTAGGATTATTTTAACAGAAAAAAACAGAAAAATACAAAAATCGATTTATCTAGCCGAGGGTATTAAAATATCTTGTAATCCTTCAAGGTCTTCAAGAATCAGGCCGGTGCCGCGAACCACAGTGGTCAAAGGGTCGTCAATAATAATTACCGGCACTCTGGTTTCTTTTTTAACCAGTTCATCAATGCCTTTCAGCAGCGCGCCGCCGCCAGAGAGAACAATGCCGCGGCGGTAAATATCCGCCACCAGCTCTGGCGGAGTTTGTTCAATAGTGCTTTTGATGTTAGTGACAATATTTTTAATTGAGCGCATAATAGCATCCCTGACTTCAGCATCAGTAATGGTTATTTCTTTAGGCAAGCCGTTAAGCAGATCGCGGCCGGCAACGGCCAGTTCAACTGGTTTTTCAGCCGGATAAATGGCAGCCAGTTTGATTTTGACGCGCTCGGCTGTAATATCACCGATCAGCAGGTTAAAATTTTCTCTGATGTATTGAATGATGTTTTTGTTCAAAACATCGCCAGCGGTATGGATTGACTTACTGACCACAACACCGGAAAGAGAAATTACGGCAATTTGGGTGGTACCGCCGCCAATGTCAACGATTAAATTGCCTGTTGATTCCTGAATGGGCATCCTGGCCCCTATCGCTGCCGCCATCGGCTCTTCAACTAAAAAAACTTCACGCGCGCCAGCGCCTAAAGCAGCGTCTTCAACTGCCTTACGCTCCACTTCTGTCACCTCCAGCGGGATGCCAATGACAATCCGCGGTTTAGAGCCTAAAATCCCTAATTTTTCATTTAATATTTTTTCAATAAAATACTTTAACATTTTTTCCGTAACTTCAAAGTCGGAAACAATGCCCTCAACCAAAGGTTTGCTAATCATAATATGGCTTGGGGTCTTGCCAACCATCCGTTTGGCATCATCACCAATAGCAATAATTTGGTCTGTCCGAGTATTAATCGCCACGACTGACGGTTCATTGACCATAATGCCTTTGTCTTTAACATAAATCAGGGTACTTGATGTACCCAGATCTATTCCCAAATCTTTTCTAAAACGGGGAAAGATTTTAAACATAAATTAAAACAATTCTTTTAAATTCCTTAATTGCGTTTTATTTTCATTTCTTTTTTTAAACTCTAGCTGCCCATGGGTTTTATCTGAAACTACTAAGCGATATGGCAGGCCAATCAAATCTGCTTCGGCCAGTTTTTCTCCGGGCGAAATATCCTGACGGTCATTATAGAGCACCTCTTCTTTTTTACTTAGTTCTCTGTAAATCTCATCTGCTGTAAGTTTTACTTTGTCATTTTTTGATAAATTAAGCAGGTGATATTTATATGGGGCCACGGCTGCCGGCCAGATAATGCCTTTCTCATCATGAAAAATCTCAACAAGAGTGCCCATCACTCTTGATGGGCCAAAGCCATAACAGCCCATAAAAACTGGTTTTCCGTGGCCATCGCCTGCTTTATAAGTCAATTGGCAGGCATTGGAAAATTTGGTTTTAAGCTTGAAAATATTGCCAACCTCAATGGCGCGCTTTTTTTCTAATTGATTATTATTGCATTGGGGACAAACGTTTTGCTCTTTAATCAGCTCTTGGTTAACGGCAATATTGCATTGCTTGCATAAATAAATTTCATCTTCGCCGGCATCACACAAAGTTTGATATTCATGAGAATATTGGGAAAAACTGCCTCCGGAAGCAAATGTCCTGACTGAAATATCACCAAGACTCAACCTGGCTAATATTTTTTCATAAGCCCTGGCCACTCTTTCATAATATTTATCCAGGCCTTGCTCATCTTTATGAAATGAGTATAAATCTTTCATCACAAACTCCCGGCCGCGCAGCAGCCCTGATTTGGAACGAGCCTCATTTCTGAATTTGGTTTGAATTTGATAAACATACTTGGGCAGATCTTTATAGGAGAATATTATTTTTTTGGCTAGCGGAGTAATTATTTCTTCATGTGTCGGCCCAAGAGTAAATTCCTTATTATTAGCGCCTTTTAATTTGAAAAGTACCGGCATGGAATCCCAACGGCCAGTTTGCACCCAAAACTCCTTGGGATGAAGAACCGGTAAAAGCATTTCCTGGCCGCCGATGGCATCCATTTCTTCACGGATAATATTTTCAATTTTTACCAACACCCTTTGGCCCAAAGGCAGATAGCTGTAGATGCCAGCGGCAACCTTATCAATGAAACCAGCGCGCACCAAGAGCTTGGCGTTAACAGCTTCTTCATCTTTCGGATCTTGTTTAAGGGTTTTGTAGAAAAGTCTGGACTGTTTCATTTTTTTACATTAAAATAAATTTATCTTAATATCTCTCAATATGATAAAAGCCATCAAACACATCAGAAGAACAAAACCAATTTGATGGATTCTTGCTTCCAAAGATTGTTTGACCGGCCGGCCTTTGAATTTTTCAATAATCAGGAACAGCAGCCGTCCGCCATCAAGAGCTGGAATGGGCAGGAGATTAATAATACCCAAATTGATGGAAAGAAGGGCGGCAAATTGAAGAATGTAGCTCAAGCCTAATTTAACAACTTGGCCAGTCAAAACGGCAATGCCCACTGGCCCAGCCACTTCAGTTTCCATTTGCTGGCCAGTAATTAAATCTCCTATTATCTTAGCAAAAGCCTTTAAAATAGCAAGGGTTAAAGCGAGTGTTGTTTCTGCTCCCTTATAAATCGCCTGATACCAGGGATAACGAACAATCGCGGTTTTAACTAAACCAACGCCAACTTGGGCTGGCTGGTCTGGAGCGCTTGAAACAGGGATGATCTTTTGGGTGATTTCCTGATTAGCCCTAGAAATCGTAATGTCCATTTCTTGGTTTGGGCTGACAGAAATTTTATCTTTAACTTCTTGAATAGTAGCGACTGGCTGGCCGTTGATTTTTAAAATTATGTCCCCCACCGCGATTTGAGCGGCGGCGGCTGGCGAATCTTTGGCAACTGAAATTATCTGGACTTTTTCCTGGCTGGCATTAAGGCTTGGGTCAGTAACATCATCAACCAGACTGGGAATGCCAACCATAAAAGCGATTGCCAGCAGAACAAAACAAAGAATAAAATTCATGGCGACGCCGGCAAACATAATGGTAGATCTTTGCCAAATTTTTCGCGAACCAAAACTGTCAACATCTTTCTGATGATCGCCATTCTCGCCTTTAATAGAAACAAAACCGCCAAAGGGCAGCCAATTGACAGACCAAATTGTTTTTTTATAGTCTTCTGCTTTTGTTCTTGGCCCAACATATCGCCATTTGCCATGGTCATTTTTGACCAAACCGAAAATCCTTGGCGGCAAACCAAAACCGAACTCTTCAGCTTTGACTTTAAACATGCGGGCAGTGATAAAATGACCTAGTTCATGAACGAGGATTAAACTACCAAGGATAATGATGAAGGTGATGATGGTTATGAACATATGTTATTCCCCCCTCCCTCACCCTCCCCCACGGCGTTCCTTGTGGGAGAGGGCTGGGGAGAGGGCTTGTAGTTTATAATTTAATTTCCTCTTCTTTTTTCTCCCCGACTTCCCTAACAGTTTCATTATACTGACGCGTCATTTCATCTAAATCTTCAACTAATTTATACTTTTCATCCTCGCTTATTTCTTTATTCCTCTCCAACCCAGTAATTTCCTCTTTAATTTTATCGCGGATGCCGCGCATGGCCATACGGGCGTTTTCCAGTTTATCATGCAAAACCTTAATCAATTTTTGACGACTTTCTTCAGTCATGGGTGAAATAATAAGGCGCAAAAAAGTGCCTTGATTATTAATGGCAAACCCCAGACTGGCAGTTTGAATGGCGCGTTCAACATCTTTAATAATATTCCTGTCCCATGGCTCAACAGTCAGCATTTTAGGTTCTGGCGCCTGAATTGAGGCCAATTGCTTTAAGGGCATTTTTGAGCCGTAAACCTCTACCATAATATTCTCCAGCAATGCTGGAGCGGCCCGATTGGTTCTGATGGAATTAAGGTCAGTTTTTAAATATTCAATAGCGGCATCAAAATCTGTACTGCGTTGTTTTAGGTCCATAAATATTCTATTAATTTTAATAATATCCTGACCTATTGCGTCACGCCAAGATATAAAACATTGGTGTCTCTGGGATCAATTAAAATACTTTTAACCTTGGCGCCGGCTGGAATGGGCAAAGTTTTGGTTTTCCAATTGCTGCCATTATCTACAGTGTGATAAAGAATACTGCCAATAGTATAATAGAGCTCATTTGTTTCATTAGGGTTAAAGCCAAGAGCATTAATATCAACGGTATTGGGCTTAGTAATTAAGGTTACCGGCTGCCAACTTTGGCCATTGTCCTTACTTTTAAGAATACCGTAGCCGGCAAGATAGATTAAATTATCTGGCTTTTGAGTAAAGAATAATTGCTTGAATTTATTAATGCCCGGCATTTCTTTGCTCTGCTCAAAAACCGTTTCTTGCCAGGATTTGCCCTGATCATTGGAAATATAAAATTTATCCTGGCTGGCCACAAAAATATTATGACTATTATACGGATCAACTAAGACTTTTTTAGCCTGCGCCTTTTCAAAAGTAGCAATGGTCTGCCAACTCTCCCCCCAATCGTCGCTCAAAAGCAGGGTGCCGTCGCTCGTCAGAAGATAAACATAACTGGTATCAAAATAACTGATAGCCAGACTGACAGCAGTCACATTAGCTTTTGCTTCTGCGTAAATAATGGTCCAGTTTTCTCCATTATCAGTAGTTTTAAAAACTTTATTGCCCGTGGAAAAGTAGATGATGCCGCGAGTTTTTGGATTTAAAACAAAATCATTAATGGGCAAATCATTAAGTTTTTTCCATGAATCGCCGTTATTTTGACTGATAAAAAAACCACCATTGGCAGCGCGATAGATAATATTAGAATCAAATATGTCAAAACTGATTTGGCGAATATCTTGGCTGGCAATACTCGTGGCGTTTGCTTCAAGTGTATTTTGTTCCAGCCATGTATCACCTTGATTGCCCGATTTATAAACCCCTTTTGGACCAGTTACTTTAGAACTGCCGCCACCCGGAGCAAAAGCAAAATTACAGGCTGAAAGAATCAGGGGAATAATCAAAGCACTAATGATAAAAAATATTTTTTTGCTTTTCATATTTTTTCATTGTTTAAAATTCTAAAACTAAATTTTCCAAAGCCAGCCGCAAATTTACATTCTGCTCAAGATAGCGGCCGGTGATTTTGATTTTATTTAATAATTGGGCCAAATGTGATGAGGAATAGCGGCTAGAAAAATTGGCCAGTTCGGATTTTAAATTAACATGGGTAACTTTATCAAAACAAAAATTTTTAATCAGCAACCCGTCGCGCACCAGAGAAGAAATTTGCGCTAAAAATTGATAGGCATTTTGCTGGCTTTGCTCTGATTTAACTTGTCCGGCTAATTTCTCAACTAAGGCAAAACGGCTGTTTAAATCAGCTGACATCTGGGATAAAAGATTTTGCTGGCTGTATTTGTATTCAGTCAGCAACTTTGAATGCCCTAAAAAAGGTAAAACACGGCCAGGATAACCTTGGCTTAAATGGGCTAATTCATAGGCTTGATTTTTGTCTAGGCCTTTTTTGATTAAATAACTTTCAAACTTTTTCACCGCAACCGGCAAAAACTTTATAACTTGCACGCGGGAGAGAATGGTTTTGGGAATACTTTTTAAAGTTGGCGTTAAAAATATAAAAATGGTTTTGGCGGTCGGTTCTTCCAAAATTTTTAATAGCCCATTGGCGGCAGCCAAGGAGAGAGTTTGGGCGTCGCGGATAAAAATAATTTTGTGAGAGTTTAAAAATGTGCCGCGATAAATTTTTGCCCGCGCTTCGCGCACCTGCTCAATGGTGACATTTTTTTTACCCGGTTGGCAGTCAAGATAAATAATATCAGGGTGAATCTGTTTGCTAATTTGCCGGCAATGAGCACAGTGATCACAGGGACTATTATCTGACCGGCAATAAATACTTTTAATAAAATATTGGGCAAGAGTATTTTTACCCAGGCCATTTGGCCCATAAAATAAATAGGCATGACCAAGAGTGTTATTGCCAATCATGGCTTGCAGATAATTCACAATTGGTTTATGGCCGATAATTGGCCAGTTAAATTTTGTCGTCATATATTGTATATATTATCATCTAAAAGGCTGGTGGTCAATTTCCGCCTTGTCACTGTTGTTTAGAATTACAAAATGATCATTTTATCCATTCTCTCCTCTTATGAAGAGGCAATGCGTCTTTATAATTCCCCTCATCTGATGGGAGGAGAAAAAACACATTTCCATAACTCAAAATATATAAAAAGTCCCTTGAGTTACCAAATACTTAAGGGACTAAATTCCAAAGGACCAAAAATCTAAAACCAAAATTACAGCGGGACAACGACTCGACGGCGATCAATAACGTCCCAAACATAGGCTATTCGCACCATGTCATCCTCAAAATGGTGTAAATAACCATAGAGGTATAAACCACCACGACCACCCAAGTACACGTCGGCAATAAAAAAATCATCACCAACTTTGAATAGAAAAAAAATGCCATCACCCTTGATGCGCAACCAGCTGGAGTGTTTTTCAATAAAATTGATGATCTGATGCTGTGTAAAACACAACTGGTTGATATCATCACCTAGTGAGCTAAATATTTGGGCAAAAGTGGCGCTTCTTTCCATCTCATATACCAGAACATCGGTTTCTGGCGTGGGTTTACTTGTCTTATTTGTACCCCATTTCCTAAAATTAGGATCCAAAAGGCCAGTAGCAAAAAATTTTTTGGCTGTAACAATTGTTCTTTTGCCGTCACAAGCATCTAGAATTAACCTTTCTCCGCCAGAGATAAGTTTGAGAATTGTCCCTTCCGTATGCATAAGCTGTCCCTCCTATTTATTTTTATTCTTATTTTAATTACTTTCTGTTCTCTAAAAATAATTCTAACATTTTTACATAGTTTTGTGATTATATTAATATTTGCCAAGTTTTTTCTACGCATTTTTGCCAATCAAATTCTTTCAACCGCTTACGGCCTTTTTCTATATATGGAGACGCGATAAATCGCGTCTCTACAGCCGTTTCTAAGCCTCGGGCAATGTCTTCGGACGAATCCGGATTAACATATATACAGGCATCACCGCCGATTTCACGCAGGACTGGAATGTCGGACGCGACCACTGGCAGACCAAAATCAAACGCTTCTAAAATTGGAAAACCAAAACCTTCATGCTTACTGATAAAAACAAAACAGCTTGATTCACTTAAGAGCTGTTTTTTTTGTTCTTCGGAAATATAACCAAGATAGTGGATATTGGCTATTTGATATTGAATATTTTTAAAGCCATAACCTGGCTTGCCAGCCAGAATTAACTGGTAGTCAGGATGTTTTTGATAAAAAATCTGAAAAGCTTTAATTAAATGATTGATATTCTTTTTTTCTTCAATCCGGCCAATATATAAGATTTGTTTTTTTCTTTCTGTCATCGCGAGCGAGTCATGACAGTGAAGAGTGACACCAAAATAAGTCACTTCTATTTTTTTCTCTGGACAATTGAAATATTTTATTAAATCATCTTTAGTCGCCTTGGTCGGCGTGATAATTTTATAGGCATACCTGACAGCCTGTTTAGTAGTGAGCTTGAGAAACCATTTTTGAAAAAGCGAGTAGCTTGCCGGAGTATAAACAAAACCAAGATCATGCATGGTGACAATCTTTTTGGTTTTTTTATTAAATAACGCCAGCCAAGGAATAACATAACCGGGCGAAAAAAATACGGCTGGCGGATGAATTAATAATTCAAATCCCAGTCTAATTTGCGACCAGAATTTTTTGAACGGCCAGTTTAATATCTGCTGATTTCTTTTAGGCAAATCAAAAATTATTCGGGATGTATACAAAATTAGGTCATCAGATTTTACTAACAAACCCCTGATGATATGCTGGCAATAGACTTCTACGCCAGTGGGATTTTTGGTTAAGAGCCGTGAGCCGTCAATGGCGATTGGCATAAATTAATTCTCTAATACTTTTGATAAATTTTTCCTGGCTAAATTTTCCCGCCCGTGCCTGGCAATTTTCACGCATTAATAAAGCCCTTTCTTTAGTCAGCCAGTTAACTGCTTTAATAATATCATCAATTAAATATTTGGCCGGGATAAATTTGCCAGTTTGCTCATCAATAATACTTTCTCTCAATCCGCCCTCATCTACGCCAATGCAGGGTTTGCCAGCTGACATGCCTTCCAATGGTGTCATGCCAAAATCTTCGTTAATCGGAATATAAATGGTGGCAATGCAATTGCCAATCAATTCTTTTAACTCTTCATCAGACTGCCAGCCAAGAATTTTAATATTATCAAAACCATTGGCCAGTTTTTTAACCTGCTCAAAATCATCACCGGCCGAAGCGACAATTAATTTTTTATCCGGCATTTTTTGAAAAGCGCGGACAACATCCCCGACTCTTTTCAATTTATCAACGCGGGCAAATGACAAATAATAATCACCCTGGGCAAGCCATTTGAATTTATTGGTTTGAATCGGCGGGTGAATGATCTGAGATTTCTTCCGGCAATATTTCCACAGACGATCCTGGGTATTTTTGGAATTAGCAAGAACGATTTTAAAATGCCAAATATTCAGCCAATAAATCAATCTGATGCCCCAAGCACCCAAATCGTAATAAACAACTTTTTTCCAGAGCTCTGGCCGCTCGGTGCGGAATTTTTTGTACAAGTCAAAAACATGCCTGACCGGTGAATGACAATAGACAAACCTTTTTTGGCTGGTTTTCAAATGCCAGGCGGTAATCAGACAGTTGTTGCCGGAAAAGATAACCAAATCATATTGGCGGACAATTTTTCTGGTCCTAAAAAGGAAATTAAATTGCGCGCGAAAATATCTGAAAACTTCATAAGCCGGGTTGCCTTTGTCTAAAATAAAAAGTCTGCTCGGCGCCTCGGCACGGTTAAATGTTTCGCCGTCAATCCAAAATTCGGTCATAATATCCGCCTGGAGAGCCCGGGCCATAATTAAAATCAACCGTTCTGCGCCGCCGCGAAACATAAATCTATCATGAATGATTAAAATTTTCATAGAATAGTAATCTGTAACTCGTAATCCGTAATCCGTAATTATTTATATAATTTTTATAAAAAATTTACGAGTTACAAATTACTGATTACGAATTACGATACTACTTCATCGCCAAGATACTTCTCTTATAGGCCGCGAGATTTTCCAAAGCAATACCCGTGCCTTTGACCACACAAAGCAAAGGATCATCAGCATTATAGGCTGGTACGCCAATAGCTTGAGAAAGTAGCTCGTCTATGTTTCGCAGAAGCGCAGTGCCGCCAGTCAGCACCATGCCTTTGTCCATAATGTCAGCGGAAAGCTCTGGCGGGGTATTATAAAGCACTGCTTTAATAGCAGCAATCATGCCGGCGAGCTCATCTTGCAGGGCATCGCTGACATCATCAGAACTAACCGTAATAATATGCGGCAAACCGCTCACCATATCACGGCCCTTCACTTCAGTAGTTAATTTTTTATCCAAATAAAGAGCGGAACCAACTTTAATTTTTATCATTTCAGCGCTTCTTTCACCCACTGCTAAATTGTATTTTTTACGCACATACTCTTGAATAGCAGCATCAAATTTATTGCCGCCAATTCTGACCGAACTGTTGGTGACAATACCGCCGAGAGAAATCACCGCGATTTCAGAGGTGCCGCCGCCCATATCAATAATCATATGACCGCTGGCTGAACCAATGGGAATATTGGCGCCAATGGCAGCAGCAATTGGCTCCTTGATAATATAGGCTGCTTTGGCTCCGGCGGCGAGCGTGGCATCAATGGCCGCACGACGTTCGGTTGAAGTTATGCCGCCAGGCACGGCAATCATCACTTCGGGACGGAAAAGCCGCAAGCCGCCAATGGCTTTATTAATGAAATAGCGCAACATCGCTTCGGTAGTCTTGTAGTCGGCGATCACCCCGTCTTTCAAAGGCTTAGCAGCCATAATAGTATCTGGGGTTCGGCCAATCATCTCTTTGGCTTCATCGCCCACAGCCAGCACTTTTTTATCCAAAAGCGAATAAGCCACCACTGATGGCTCATTAATCACTATGCCTTTATTTGGCACATAAACCAGGGTGCTGGTTGTACCCAAATCAATCCCGATTTTTTTGAGAAACATAATTTTATAATAAATCAAAGCTACTCATAGAGTAACTTAAACAGGGCTAAAAGTCAAAAAACTCCTACGAATTACAAATCTTTTACAGATATACGAATTAATCTTGCGAGTGAAGGCAAATTTATATTACTCATACTCATCTCAATGATTTGTATATTCGTAAAAACCCGCCACTTGGACGGGTTTTTAATGTTAACTATCCGCAAAAACTTTGAAGCTCCATAAGCTCTCTTAATTACTCCGCTTCCTCAATTTCCGCCAAATCCTCGTTATTAATACCCAAGGCCAACGAAGTAAATAAATTTATCACATTGCCAAAAGTAACTTCCCAACGTTTAGCGCCTTGGTCAACATACCAAATTCTGCCCCGGTCTTCAGTTTGGAGCAGGAGTTTACCAATCAGTCTATCTGATAATTTAGTATTGACTTTAATTTTGTCATTACCGCGGTTGGCTGCGCTTGAGGCTATTTCCGGATTGTAACCATACATCACTTCACTTTTATCATTAAAACCATCCTTGTCAGTATCTTTGTCCTCACTGACCGAGCTGGGATTAATTAATATCTGGTTTAAATCAGCGTTGCTGATACCGAGGGCTAAATTTTGGAATAAGCTCATCACATTGCCAAAGGTCACTTCATATCTTTTCTGGTCATCTGGATTAACATAATGAATTCTGCCTTTGTCCTCTACGGCTAAAAGCAAACGACCAGCCAGACGTTCAGCCATTTTACCTGATGGAGCAGGTGTGGGTGATGGGGTGGGAGCAGGTGATGGAGTTGGCGCGGGGACAGGGGTTGCGTTACCTAAAGTTATTTTCTTGAACAATGTATTATTGTCTTCGTTTGATTCATAAATAAATAAATTATCATTTTCCAATTTATCCCCATTACCAATGGCATTGCTATCTATCCAAACACGGACATTTAAATTGTCCACATCAAATTTGGCGTATTTTACTGGGAACACCACATCTTGAGTAGTATTAGCCGCTAAATTCGGTAAATATTTGGTTCCGTTGGTATTCCAATTTAATAAAACCCAATCTGGGCCGGCTAAAACCACTGCCAGATAAACACCGGCATCACTTTCCGCAACCCCCTTACCAATATTAGCTATCTTAACATGTAACTCACCGTTATAAAATTCCCCCTTGTTTGGCGTAGTCGGACTAAAATAAACATCTTTCACGGTCAAATCCGGCTTTGCGCCTGTATCTAAACCGGGCACCGGCGGAATTCTATACGCATCGTAATCTATAATATTATTATAATACTCTTTAAGTTGAGCGAGAGGAATTCTGTAATCATTAATATTTAAAGTTGACTGCAGATCAATATATATATTTTTATATCTAAAACCGCAAATATAATAATAAACATCAGCATAACCCGTCTTTTTATTAAGAGTGGTAAAATCTGGTGAACGATGACAAAAGATCTCATCACCAAACTTTTCGCTTTCACTTAAATTAATCACTTCCCGCGAATGCATGGTATTAGTATAATCAAAATTATATTCCGCTTCTGATACTTGATTATAAAGACGCAGCCCGGTAGTGATGTATTGCCGATCATTCACATAATTTTTTGACTGATAAGTTTGCTGGATGTATTCTTTGGGCTGGGCCGCTTTATTATTCATCACATCCGGATCGCTGGTATTATAATCTAAATTGGTCAACTTAAAACCCATTAAAATCTCCCGGCTGTTTAAGGCTACTTTATCCAATTCTAAACCAAGAAAATTATCCTCCTTAATATTTATTGTTTTTGTCAAACTATTATTATTTTCATTTGACTCATCAATAAAACCACCCCAACCAGAATCAGCATTATCTACATAGGCAGTAATGGCTACAGACGGAGAATCAATAGTCACATCATTAATTGGAAATAAAACCGTAACACTCTCTCCGACTTGTAAATTATTTTTATATTGAAAACTGCTGTTTGAATTAGTCCCGACATTAACTAACGCGGTATTTGCTTTTCGCAAACTCATACTTACCTTAACACCTTCATTATAATTTGTTGCAACATTGCCTTGATTTTTGACAATGACTTTCACATTACCAGTAAACGGTTTATTTTGTTCTGGGTTATTTGGGATAAATTCTGCACTTTCAATAATCAAATCTGGCTTATTATTCGTCACCGTCACACACGCCCCGTCCTTGCAACCATTGGGACATTTAATATTTAATTCAGTTTTAACATATTTTCCTTCACAGTATTTTTCTGCTAAAAAACACTTATCTCCAGAACAACTATCAACTAAATTAGCCCAATAATCTTTATAACAAGTGTCAAAAAAATCAACTTTCTCTATATCTGTGTTCCAGCCAGTGCCAGTTCCTTTTTGGTAATAATTCTTCCCGCCATCTGAATCAGTGCAAACTGACGCTGGCGATACATCAACATCAACCATCAATTTCAAAGTCTTTTCAACGCCAGTGCCGGCGCTACCATAGTAAACTTTAATCGGTAAATAACCGGTATATTTTTTAGTTTGGTTACTCTCGGAGTTTAGATATTGATCCTTTAAAACAGCCTTAAAACTCACATCACCGGAAGCTCCGCCACTAGAGGGAGTAGTAATAATTCCATAAGTTGGGAATCCTTCTCCATACCCATATACCCCAAAACCATAGCTTCTAGTTTCACTGATTTGGTCTATTTTGAAAGAAAACTCTTTATCGCCGGCGCCATCAACCATGCTGGTTTTGATTTCACATGGCGATAACTTATATACTGTATTGTCCAGTGTAATCTGACAATTGGTATCGGTGGATGTCTTTTTTGGCAACACATCCAATTCAATCATCAGCTTTAAAGTTTTTTCAACACCCGTGCCTGAACTACCATGATAAATTTTGATTGGCAAATAACCAGTATATTTTTTAGTTTGATCACCATTTGCATCCAAAACATCATCTTTAAAGGTAGCCGCAAAATCCATATCACCGGTAGCACCGCCGCTGAATGGAGTGGTCATAATCCCATAAGTGGGAAATCCTACACCGTACCCATTCACTTCAAAACTGTAGTTTCTCGCCGCGCTTACCTGGTCAATTTTGAAAGTAACAGTTTTACCACCATCACCATCAATCATACTGGTTTTGATTTCACATGGCGATAATTTGTATATCAGGCCGTCCAAAGTTACCTGGCAGTTGCTATCATCATTTACAATTTGGTAAGTAACAAAAATAACATCTGGAATAATAACAAAATCATCCCAGCCATATGGATGATTAACCGTACTGTCTATCTGTTTTAAAACATTATTATACTCCACATTATAAATTTCAACGCCTGTTTCTATTTTAAGATGATAGGTATTTGCTTTTATAAACACATTCTCACTCAAAGGATAACTTTCCAATTCTGACTGTGAAACTGTTATAATATTGCTATCTGCCCAGCCCCAACTGCCCATTACGGCATTCCTGTATGCCTCGTATCCGGAAATATTGGGTATCCAATGTCTTTTATAATCATCACCCAAATAATAGACATTGTTATCTGATGGAAGCTTAATCAAATTACCAACTCCGGCAGCCAAGGTATTTTGTGTACAAAACAACTGACCGGCAATACCTAAAAATATGCCCAAACAAATAATAATAAAAATATTATTGTATTTTTTGCTGTTCATAATAATTATGTTAGTTTTTAATAAAAAAACAATAAATATAAATTAGCGTATTTATAATATCATTATAGCAAAATATAATTATTTTGTCAAATTCAAAAAAATTGACGCCATGGATAAGTTTTGCTATAATTAAATTAATCACGCCCGGTATGATTTCTGCAAAGAAATTGTGCCGGGTAGATTTTTTTATAACTTTATAAACTGGGTCAGCTTCTCAACAGCGCAAAGATAAGGTCTATTTTCATTTCTGGCCAGTAATTCATTATATTCCCGACCCCTAACGCCAAATGGGTGCATAACTATGACCTGTTTTTTGTTGTCTAAAAGATATTCAACAATAGACTTATAGTCTCCATCTCCGCTAAATAAAATCAAACAGTCAAAATTATCCTTTTCGGCTATAATATCCATTACCAGTTCGCAATCAAAATCACACTTACGGCGCTTTACTGGTTCTTTTAAATGTATTTGCAAATCGCTAATTTCTATGTTTAACTGCTTTAATTCAGTGTCTAAATGAGACATTAAATCAAAAACTTCTTTTAATTGCCGCTCTTCAAAAAACGGATAGCCCATTTCTCCATTAGCGGTTTGGCTGTAACCGCTGTTGGCCATTTTTTCAATTCTTTGAATCAAATCATAAAGTTTAGCGGATAATTCTGAATTGCTATTTTTTATCTTGTCCAAAACATCAAATAAATCTTTGATTAATTTTTTAAAATACGATTTTTCCAAAGATACTGGCACCCATTTAACTTCTTTTGTCCTCATAATAAAACCAATATTTTCAATTGTTTTTTGAAATTCTTCCGATTTTATATTGCCAACTTCCTTGCCATAATAAAAGTTTTGCTTATAAATTTCAGGATATCTTTTTAGATAATCAAATAATTTTTGCGGATCAATTTTCCATTTAAGACCATCAAACCAGCCATAAACATTGGCCCAATCAATGCAGACAAATGTCTTGCCTTTTAATTTTAGTAATTTTTCTTCATTCATATCCAATTTATTTTAATTTCAAAGCGCGGTGTAAAATTTTCCTCTGTAATTTCTGCTTCTTGAATTTGTTCTAAAATAAATCTGCGGATACCGTTTTTATTTTTATCCCATGCATAAAGGCCATCAATTCGTCCGTCTTGACGGCTAAAACTGTATGGTTCAATAAAGCGCCAGCCTTCACTACTACCATCTTTTCAATATAGATAATTTTCAAAATTTTTCTTTCACGAGCTGCTTGTTTAATTGTTTCTAAAATATTTGACATAGTTTTTAAATTAAAAAATTTTGTTTAAAATTTTCTTCATGTTGTTTAAAAATGATTAAAATAATAATTAACAGCAGTAAGGGAATTTTAAGCATAGCCTTAGTTTTCTTGGGGAA
>Ga0210053_1001623_pt1 | contig 20398 bp, 17 predicted proteins | sample CryGeymeta201512_FD_185467 | JGI IMG/M metagenome (GOLD analysis project Ga0210053, IMG submission 185467) | Groundwater microbial communities from Crystal Geyser aquifers in Utah, USA - Crystal Geyser metaG 2015-12 (SPAdes) (version 2) | ecosystem: Environmental > Aquatic > Deep subsurface >... | reverse complement strand
CCGTATGCGGTTCCTACGTTATCAAGTTATGTGTGTGGAGAAACGGACTGTCAGAAAATTTGTCAGAAAATCGGATCCACTTGTAGCACTGGAGAATGGCACAGCTCAGGATGTTACGGTAAATATACCATAGGTTCCTGTGCTATTGCTCCAACCATAACGCCAACTCCAACAGTTACCCCTACGCCTACGGCTACTTCAACCCCAACTCCAACGAGCACACCAATACCGACGCCAACGCCATAACCTAGAAATTCAAGCTCATGTGTCATCCCCGCGGAGGCGGGGATCCAGTCGATAATTGACAAAAATATTCCTCGATTGTTTGTCATTCCGTGCTCCGACACGGAATCTATACAACTTACCTTTCCTGGATTCCCGCCTTTTGACCAAAGGTCAATCGCCCTTTGGACGACGCAGGAATGACGGAGAAATACGATATATCATCCAAAGAATTGAATTTGAATTTGGATCTTGAATTTTGTTTGTGTTACATGTTGCGTGTTACATGTTACATATGCTATATTGAAAGAAGTTAATAATTTTATATTACATATGTCAGACACAAGACCATCCTCAAAATTCGGTTTAGGTCTCTTGTTCGGTACTATTATTGGTGGATTGACCGCTTTTTTCTTTTCCCCCACATCGGGGCCTGAAAATCAAAAAATGGTCACAAAAAAAATAAAGGAATTAGAAAAATTGCTTGCAGATTCCGATCTTGAAAAAAAAGTAAAGGAAATCTTTGGGGAAGCAACAGAAGAAGCAACTGCCGTGTATAAAAAAGCAAAAAAAGAGTTTATAAAGACTCTTGCAGAAGCAAAAGGTACTATCGAATCGTTGGATAAAGAAAAAGTTTCAGAAGTGGCTCATGAAACGGTGGAAATCCTTAAAAAGGAAGTAAAACATGAAGGAAAAGAAATGGAAAAATTAAAGACAGAGCTTGCAAAGGAGTGGAAAAAGCTAAGCTCAAAGCCCAAAGCTTAAACAACCTATTTGAATTGGCAGTAAGAGCCTGGAACGAAAAGATCTTTCACAGAATTACAGTTGTTGTTTTTTCCTGCATATTTATTATAGTTGTTACAGATGATATAACAGTAATTATCACATGTCCCTCCCGCATTGACACAGGCCGCCTTAGCAACATATTTCATATCCCAATTATTGCAAGAACCACTATACCCCGTATCTTTTCTAAAATGAATGCCATAACCGATTAGACAGTCAATCAAAACTCGTCTATCAACCTGACCAACTTTTAATTTCTGTTTAGTTGGATTTTTAAAATCTTTTTCCCAATATGATTGAAGCATCTGGCAAGAGCCTATTACCCTAGAGTACGTATCGCTGGCAGTTTCGGGTGAAAATGGGTCCTTGCATTTTTCCCCGGGAAATAGACTGTCTTCTGCCACCAAACCAGTATGAGTGTAGTAACCATAGCCTCCACAAACTTGTTTGACTGTCTTGACTCTGTGCCACCAGTCATACGCATTATAAAATAGGGCTTGTTCATTACTCCAATTCAAAACCCCAGGCGCTTCCTGAGCAACAAAAGCTTTAAGCAAAGCAGTTGGAACACAAGATAATTCTCCAGCCTTTTTAAAAATATCCTCTAAACCAACCCCAGGTCGAAGATAACCTGGAGGAGCTAAGGGCGTTGGCGTTGGTTTTGGTTTTTTCGTTGGTTTAGGTGTTTGAGTGGGAGCTATCGTTGGTTGTTTAATAGGTGGTTTGGTTGAAATTCGAGTCGGTTGATAGGGATAAGTGGGAAGAATACTTACTCGTCTTGTTGGCTGCACATAAGGAGTTGAAGTGGGAATGCCCGGGAGCATACTACCGACCGGTGTCGGATACGGCTTCTCAGGAGTGGGACTTGGGCTCTCAATACGCTGTGAAAAGAGGGTTACCCGAGGCAATTCAAAATGGAACGTCGTAACTGACGTAACCAGCGCATCAACATCACTTTTCAGGGCCACAGTGTCAAATTCCGATGACTCATCGAAATAATGAGAATATAAAAATGAAGAAATTAAGAAAGAAATCCCAATCGAAACAACGATGAAAACAATTTTAGGAATACGAGGAATGCGAAGCATACTATTAGTGTACAGCATGATGAATCGTCTGTTTGTGCGATTTTTTAGATAAAGTTTATTATAAATAATTTTGAAAGTCTTGAGGAGAAATATGGATGTCATTCAATATTGTTCGCAACAATCCCCTTCCAATGTCTTTTCCTTTATGAAAAGGGATTACAGTAGTTCTTCCGTCTGGATGTTTAAAAAACATATGGCTTCCGCTCTGTCGTATATGTATAAATCCAAGCTTCTGTATTATTTTGATAAGTTTTTGCACTTTTAACGCAGGGAGTTTGGTCATAGAGAAGGAGAAAGGCGTACCATAATATTGGAAATTCCAAAGAACCGAGAAGTCTCAGGTGTCCCAAAATCAATGGAATTCTTATATACAGGGTCTGTCTCTGCAACCTTTAAACACAATTCAATCGCTTCCTTTATATTTTTTTCAGCTTCTTCGTAGGTGTCTCCTTGAGAATGACATCCTGGTATAGCAGGACAAGACGCCACAAAAACGCCATCTTCATCTTGAGAAACAACGATATTGAAGTGAACATGTTTTTCCATACTTCTATTGTATCCCTGTGGATTAATAATGTCAAATTTTTGTCAAATTATTCTTTTCTTTCCCCATCACAATTCCCCCGAATGTAAGAATAAGAAGCCCAAATCCTGCAAATTCCAAATATTGTGGCCAAAAGATGATAACAATTTTAGGAATACGAGGAATGCGAAGTATACTATTAGTGTACAGTATGATGGGAGGAATATGATATTCTGAACTATGCAGAAAAAATATTGCTTCGATAAAAAAATAGGAATAATCATATTCTTTTTGTTTATAATATCCTTATTATTTGTTCTATTTTCACAATCTCTCTTAAGGCAAAAACCGTCCTACAATTCGAAAGCTTCGGAATTGAATTCACCCCAAAAAATATATGGAGGGACAGAGGTTACCGATCCAAAGAAATGGCCATTTACAGTAAGATTATTTCTATTGGGAGCCCCACTAGGAAATGGTCCTACGCTTACACAAGTTGAACCATTCAAGATGGGTTATTGTGGAGGGACATTGATAGCATCAAGATGGATATTAACAGCAGGGCATTGTGTGAGTGAGGGATATATACGGTATGATGCAAGATCCATTGGAATATTTATCGGGTCAAATGATTTAAAGACTCCTCTCATAAAAGGAACAAACTATTTTGAGGTGAAAAAAATTTATAGACATGAAAACTATACATCAGTTTACTATCCAAAAGATAAGCCAGGTCCTATTTCTCCACATGCTCACCATATTAATGACATTGCTCTCCTTGAATTATATGAAGATGTACATTTTCCAACTATTTCTCTAAGTGATGATTCGGTATTTGAAAAGGAGAAAACGAAATCAGTATATGTGGGTTGGGGATACTTAACAGGGAACAGTGAGTCTAGTATCATGAGGCAAGCAATAGTACCCGCTCTTTCAAATAAAAGGATAAATAAAAAAGACTGGTATGATGGAATGGTCTATGAAGCGAATGAATTTGCCGCAGGATATCCGCTTGGACTTACTGGGACGTGTGGTGGTGATTCAGGCGGTCCATTACTTTCATGGAATGAGGAGAAAAAAAAATGGATTCAAACAGGTATTATCTCATGGACAGGACATGATGATTCAGAAACATGTGCATTACCAAAAAAACCCGGAGTTAATGTTCGGATTTCTCAATATTTCGGTTGGATTAAAGAGACAACCTCCATTCAGGACTTGGAAAACGGACTTTTTAAAGGAGTTGATTTAGCAACAGAAGAAGTGAAAGAATATCATCAAAGGATCATCATTGAACATGAGATAGAGAAAGATAATGAAAATTATGACAATATCTATAAAAGAATGTAGTTTTCTGTGTATTTTATTTGCCCCTTGACAAACTATAGGATATTACCTATAATAATGGTATGTTCAGGTTACTCAAGAAATTAGTCTCATTCAATACTCCAAAAACGCTTATTTTCGTGTCTGAATACGATCACTTCGCAAAAGAATCTACAGGATTATCCACATATAGCCGTTTGACTTTAGACGAACTACAGGATAATTTTAAGTCAGATTTTGAGAAAACCGTGGTCCTGAGCATCGGCAAGTCGAAAAACGAGCAAATTCGTATCGTCCAAGGGGGAAGGCGATGTGTCATCCCTTGCATACAAAAAGATAATCCATTTTCCCTCATGAGACCTCTTTACTATTCTTTATTGCTGTCGAAATCGAAAGATATGGTTATAGAGTTCGAATTCGCCTCTTATGGTGGTCCTCTCTCAGTCGGGGCATTTATCATCCTACTTGGGTTATTGAAGTTATTCGGTAAGCGCGTTTATTTTGTGATCCATCAAGCAGTGAATAGACTTGAGGGCCTACATGAGCATCTTGGTCTTTCTAAAGGCTCAAATAAGCTTCGCTTGCTTGATAGCGCCCTCAACTATTTTTATAAAGCCGTGGGAATATTCAGCTGGAAAATAATCGTACTCGAACAAGAAATAAAGAATAGAATCGCCCTACATATTAATCCTAAAAAAATAATTGTCATTCCCCATGCGGTTCATAAAAACAGATTCGTACAAAAGAAAAATAATGTAAGGAAAGGCAGAATTGATATATTGATATTTGGATATATTGCCTGGTATAAAGGTCTGGATAGATTTATTAAGGCGTTTAATAAACTTACAGATAAACGTGTCCATTTGACGATAGCCGGTGGCTATAGTCCTGCCCAGCGTGGAAAAATGCACTACGAGACTCATTATAGATCGGTGCTTGAGAGTGCCAAAAAGAATCCCCACATAACCATAACAGGATATGTGCCTGAAAGCCGCGTTGGAACCTATTATCGAAAAGCAGATATATGTATACTTCCCTATAGAAGATTCATATCATCTTCAGGGCCGCTTTCCCAGGCTTTTAGTTTCCAAAAACCAGTCATTTTATCTCAGGAGCTAGTGCCCTATATGAAAAGCAAAGATTTTAGAGAGGTGATGAGTGTTGCTGCGGTAAAGAAAGAGGATTTATTTTATAAAATAACTCCTCATGCGCTCAAAACATTAGTACTGCGTATCAGAAAAGAAAAAAACTATATCGAAAAACTAGCGTATTTCTCTCATGATATGGCACTAAAACGAAACTGGTCACAATTGATTCCAGAATATAGAAAAACGATCCTTACTGCGAGAAATACTCAAAATCTACCTTCTTCTTTGGTGAAAAAACATGAGCCACGCTCCATAACAAAAGGCTATTCCTATGCCTAAATATTCAAGAATCTGGGGAATGTATATGATTGATATTGCGTTTGCCTGCGACACTTCAGGAAGTATCCACCCGTTTGACCAATCGTTGAGTTCAATGTGCGTTAGTGGTTTTGAAAACAGGTAGGGCAGATTGGTTTTAAGGGAAGCCATGAGAGGATTTCCTGATTCTACCGCGATGGGATAGGCATACCATCCCTTATTGAACGTCTGTGTTAGTTCTAGTATAGATGAAGAGCGCAATGAATGAGATAAAACAAGATATTGGGATGGATTTGGATGGATTACCTCAAGATTATCGAGAGGGACATTATTCTGCTCATCAATGATCGTTGAGGCATCCTGTCCGTAATACATATTCGCGAGAAAGCGATACGGAAATTGAAACACGTGGGCATCGATGAAGTCATTTATGGTCTTTTGATTTTGTAATAACGAAACATTATCGAAAAGAATGGTATATCCCAATCCATGAGGCTCCCTCTGGGGGAGAATGAAGTAACTTGTTTGTTCATCTTTCGAGTCTGAAAGATATGTTTCAAGTTCTGTTCTCCGAGAAGAGTTGTTTGTTATGCGAATAGACAAAGGTTTTCCTTGAACATGTTTTGACTTAACAGCGAGAATGTATGCTTTATTTTGAGAGAGTTGTGGAAGAGGTATCTCAAGGCAATTATTTGAATGGATTGAGGTAAGTCGTATAGCGCTCTCCGAAGGGTACTCAACTATTTCTTTCGAAATATAACCTTCGTTAAGTGTATTACAGTTTTTTGATGGGCTTGAGATGAGTGAATAGTTGTTATCCAATTTATATGAGTATAAACCTCCGATTTTGGGAACAAGAACCGCGAGACTGTCGAGTTTTTGCAGGGGAATATTCGCTCCAAATTGGGCTGCGCTGGTCGAAATCTGTTGGGAGTTTGCGATGACGACAAGATCACTTGTTTTTTGTGTTTGGAGAGATACCGCATCTATATTTTCCAGAGGTTGCTGGTTTGTAGGGATGTGAAGCACCCCTTCCAGATTGCTCTTAATAGAGCTGGAAACTCGCAGATATTCGCCCATTTCATCAATGCTAAAATCACGTTCGTTAACATTCCTATTTGTAAATAATCCCTGAAATAGGAATAATCCTTGATTATCACTCGCATTAATAGACAAATCAGTTGTATAGGGGCCTTTTAACTGAAAGGTTTTATCCTCCCAATACCACGGCGTTTTTGACTCATTTTTAGCAATGAGTGAATGAACTCGTATAAATGACTTGGATTGATGTAATGGTGCCACTTTATAGAGAAGAATATTCCCAAACGTATTTTGCAGGGAAATACGGGAAGATTCTTGTAACAGATGAGTAAGTTCATCCACATATAAAGCATGAGGTGAATAGGATCCAATAATCGATTTATCGATGAGAATCCATGGAATATCATATTTATCAAGCACGTTCTCCAAAAGGGAAGAATCTCGAGAGTAAATAGCGTGTGATATCTCCCAATAATACTGTTCATTTTTTGGATTCCAAACATCGAAAGCGCGATCCAATATAGGTTGTTCAACCCCGTACCACAAAAATCCTGATCCATAATAGCCCCAAGAATAGGTACTCCACCCATCAATTGCATATTGAGGAAAATTCGCAATCCGTCCGGAAGCTTGCTTCTTAAAATAAGAAAATAGTTGCTCATAATCCTTTGGATAGGTGATAAAAAGTTGAGAATAGAGTAAGTTACCTCTCCATGAGGGAAGCGAATAGACAAAAAATAAGGCTATAAATAGGGAAACGAGCGCAGTTTTTTGCATTATCGCATTATGTACAGGAGCCAACGAAGAGAGTGTGCTGAATATTGCTTGACAACCCCGCACAAACAAAACCGCCTCAAACAGGAGAAGAATATTGCCGAATTTAGTAAATGGATTCCTGAAAATTTGATGGAACAATGCATTTGAATGTAAAAGTGTGTTAACGAATGAAAATGGGGAAGTGTCAAGGGCGAGCAGAGTAAAGAAACAGATAAATAGGATTGAGAATACTCTGTTTTTATTTGAAAACAAGCTTTTAATACACCCGATAATAATGATGAAGAAGAATATATATCCAATAACCACACTATGCCATTGTTCAAAGTGGGCAATCCAGTCTTTCAGTATATATCCGTAACCATTGTTCACAAGTCCGGTGAACTTGAACATGAACCCCTTCAAGAGAATGAGATCGTGCAGGTTCCCAAATTCAACATTTTTTAAAAAAACGTCCTCACTATATAAAAAATTCACGTGCGCTCCTTTTTGAGAGCCAATATTGGTTAAAATATAGTATGCGAATAATCCGAGCCAATACAAATTAGCAATTGATATAGCAAGAATTGAGTTGATGATTGTTCTAAGGGCTCGCGTGTTGATGAAGTGATAAATGAGGATAATACCCAGCACAATACCATAAACAAGGAATAATGTCGGAATATAAAATTGTGACGATCCAATACTATGTATGAGAAAAAGGAACAGCAATCTTTTTTTTGTTGGGTATCGGAGATAATAAAATATCGAAACAACCATCCAGGGGAGAAGGGCATAGTACACCATAAAGGCCTCATAGGGAGCAAAAAGAAGCTGGACTGTGGCGATATGCAACAGGTAGAATAGCGAACCAAAAAAGGAACTAAGTCTGCTTCTAAATAAAAAATAGGTCAGAAAATAGATACCGAGCGATCCCAGATATAAAGAGATTGAAAAAAAGATATATCTCAGGTCCGCTTGGGGGAAAATAATACCCAAAGAACATAAAATGATTTCTCTCGGTAATTCAGAAGCGTGGCCATGACCCGCCGGAAGTCCTAATCCCTGATATTCTTGCCAGCCTGAAAAAAACGCTCGCTTAATGTTTGTTTGGCAGTTGAATTCTGGATGCAGGTTATCCCATCCAGACAGTATTGCTCCTGGGCGATAATTGATTACCACCAATGTAAACGCTATAAGGAAAAGCACACCGCTTGCAATCCGATGCGAATTAGTGAATAATTTTTTCATGATAATAACCGATAATCAAAATCCCATACAGGTATACTTATTTAAGTATAGGTGATTAAGCAAAAAAAACGTATGAAATTTCTTCAGAATAAATATGACCGCTCTATGTTTGTAGGTATATCCTTTGTGATTTGTAACATGTATCTCGTATGGTTACTAGTGAATGTACTGAGAAGCAACAATACGTTTATCTGGGTAATGAGTATTCCAGCTTCACTTTTTCTTGCATATCAGAGTTCCCATTTTTATTCCCATCATAATGGTGAAGTAACGAAACATACTAAACTCCTGTATCTTATCTTTTTCCTTCTCCTGGGAGGTGTTGCGTTGTATTACCTTGAGCCCTTGTTTCGATATCCGTTTTCTACGATTGGCATTCCCTTTAAGGACATGCAAGATGCGATGGCGGTGTATATCAGTGACTATGGGAATCAGCCTTCCAATGCGATAAATTCTCCAACCACGAAATTTATTACCAATGTCTTCTTCACTTCTCATCAACCGTATTATCAGAATATTTATTTTGGATATCCCAATGTGCTCCACTCATTTTCGGCGCTTCTCATAAAACTTGGAGTATTCGAATTTCATGCAACCTGGATTGCGACATTAATCACGATCCTCACAACCTCCTGCTCATTATTCCTGATATTAAAATCCTTTAAAAAAACGGGATATTCGTCAGTGGTTGCGGGTTTGTTCGGGCTTTCATCATTCAGAATACCCTATGCAATTATTGCGTCAATCGTGATGGCTTTTTCCATTGGACTCATTATTCCGGTGTTTTTGATTGTCTTAGTTACGCTGTATCATTATAAAGATAAACGTTCGTATATTTTGCCTTTGGTTTCTTTATCTCTTCTAGCCGCTTCTTTTACGAATGCGATTGCTTTCCTCATAGGGATATTGTGCATTTATGCGATCCTGTTGTTTATTCACAAACAAAAGAGCGAGTCAATGCGGATACTGAAGATTGTAGGACTATTTTTTGTGACAATACCTTTTTTCATTACCCTTTTTTCCCTGATTGGTTCTACATATTTTGGAGGAACATTCCACGCAGTGCAAAATAATGTCGATTTTGATCCCTATGAGCTTTCACAACGAATACTCCCATTTGATAAACCTATCTACATGATTTTCCTTACTGTGTCATTGTTATGGTATGCCTATAACGTGTGGAGAAAAAAATGTACAACCGAACATTACATATTGCAGAACTTCCTTTTCATCGTCAATATCGGCTTGCTCATACCCATTTTCTATGATGTCATATTTCATAATCTCAGTAGTATTAAAACTGCGGATGATTTGATTCATATCAATCCATCCGGATTGTTTGGCGGTCTTATCCACTTTTTGATGCATCGTGTTGCGCTACTCCAACCGATTTTCTTCATTTTCTTCATAGGAGACCTATTTTCTTCCCTCAAGGGTAAGTTGTATGCGCTATCGATTTTTATGTTGACGCTTGTTTTGCTGTTTAGCCTTGTATTGAAGACAAACGGCATATTTTATGAGAATATACAAAACGAACTGCTCCCCTCTTTCTACAATGCAAAAGATGGGGATAAAAGGTTCACTTTTCTTTCTCATTGGAGACTGATAACCGATGAAAAAATGTGGAATAAGGATATAATCACCGCATTAAAGTACTTGAAATTGAATATAATTGGTGATACCCGCATTCTCTTGCTTGATAGGAGAGATTGGTCGGAGGAAACTATTGCAAATTGGGGCTCTGCATTAATAAGGAATAAAATTTCCGTACCAAAAGAAAAGGGAATAGGGGAAGGATCGTATACCTATGTCCTATTCATTCAAAATAGGGATGATATAAACAAAAACGCTCCCCCGTTTGGATTGGGGGAGCGTGTCTTTAGTGAATCGGGCATTACCCTTTTCAAAATCCACTAAAAACTTTCTTTGCGAAATTACTTAAGCCATGCGGGAATATTGTTGACGATTGCACCTGGGGCAAACATCTGCCACATCTTTTGTATTGGGTCCCAAACGGCAGCTTTAATCTTCGCAATATTAGGATCTGTTGCGATAAATTGTCTAATGTCAGCTCCTACTCCATCTTTTTGAAGATTGGGGTTATGCATGTTGACATCATAACAGCCATTATGTGGAAGGGCTGTTTTTAATACCGCTTGCTCAACAGCATATGGTGTTTGAGTTCCCTCATCGGCTCCTCCTGCTCCATATGTATTCTCTTGACCATCCCAATAGGTGAGTCGTATTGATCCATTAGGTGTTCTAATTACTGCTTTTGAAACAGGTCCATTAAGATCAAAGACTTGATCCATAGACATAACCTCACCGGTTAATGGATTAAAATATGCCCCATTTATTCTGAATGGTGTTTTTAGATTTCTTCCTTCAAAATTCCATGTAAACCCCCATTTAACGTTACCAGATATTGGATCTTTGTATAAATCCATAGCCCATTGTTCTGGTTTTCCACCATTTGTAGAAACGTCTTTTGTATTAAGTGGATGTCCTTCGTAAGGAAGATTCTCCATATCAAACTCAATTCCAGTTGGAAGCTCACCGGGTTTATATGATGTATATTCACCCTTAACTGGATCCCATGTCATTACATTTGTTTTTGCAGCATTTGCATCTGTTGATAAAAATTTAAACAGAGTTTCCATTGCATGTTTTGAAGCTAACATTTTCTGTTGTGCATCTGTTTCACATACTTCACTCTTAGGAACAGCCCATATTACAGCTTGTTCAACAAGATCTCCTTGGTCAAGTGAGTGAGATCCAGATCCATAGGTGTTAGTTTTTCCATTCCACCATGTGGCAGAAGCGGTACCACTTTGATCAAATTGACCTAAACTTAACTGAAAGTACTCTGGTGTTTTTGTATAGTCATAAAGTGTTCCATCTGGATTTCGAATTCCATCTGTGCGAAGTGGTCGAGCTTCTGCAACCCATGCTCCACCCCACATAACGGTAAACGCATCACTTCCTGCGTATGCCTTTCCAGTATTATCATATGGTATTTCATCAACTACGTTATATCGTTGTCCGTTAATGAACGTATATGTATCCATTCTCCAGAATTCTGGTTTTCCACCAAATTCAGCTGCCGCTTGTTCAGGAGTGGTAAGATAATTTTCAGGAAGAACAAACCCTTTTTCTAACGTAGCACCGTTTATGACTATTTCAGTTGTAGCCGCTGCTGGATCTACGGTAGGAGTTTCAAGAGTAGGAGTATTTATAGGCGTACCTGTCGCAGAATCCACGAGGACAGTAATAGGTTCTCCGCCAGTTAATCCACTCGCAACTTGTTTTCCGGCTTCATTTAGAAGATTAGGTTGAGTTAAAGCGTCTCCTGGTGTAGGAGTTGCCCCTGTGGCCGTTAAAATAGCCGAATTTACTGTAGCTTGTACTTGTTCCTGTGAAGGACCCGCATTTCCTCCACTTAAAGCTAAACACGCTAATTGAGCTCCTGTTGCTGTGGCTAAAGGAATTAGTATTCGTGCTTCTTTTTTTACTCCTCGAGATACAGTAAAATTGCCCAAAACTGTATCCTCATTTACATTAAACAGGGACCTGCTGGTATTGAGAAATCTTCTAGCTGCTGAAGGGCTGTCCATTATGTTTCCTGCCATAGTATTTATTAAAGAAATATATTTTTAATACCTTTTTAATACCTATAGTATAACACGTTTACAGTCAATGTCAAGGGGTAAATAGATATTTTATAGCTCATAATAAATAAGTTTAATATGCTCTTGGATTGGAGGCTAAAATGCAGTACCATGATACTATCTATGCTCCATACTGAGTATTCATTTGGGCCGTCACAAGATACAAGAATGGGCTCTGTGATTAATAGATTATCTTTGCTTACAGAACCAAATAAAATAATAAGATTAACACATGCAATCGATACCTATAAAAATCAATGGTTAACGAGTAGAGAACAGGCTGAAGTCATTTTTTCCTCTTTACAGGGGCGCTTTATAGACAAACAAAAACAGGGCAAAATGGATGAAGCCACAAAAGAGTCTTATCAAGCAGCTTTGGCCGGATATTTATTTGCGGAAAATAAACGATCATTTGAGCAACAAAATGCAGGGACAGGGTACAGTAGCGAGAAAGAAGGGAGACAGATTAAAGCAGTAGCATTGGCGATTGACAAACAACATCTCCATATGGGCACTGGCGAAGGAAAAAGCAGTGTTGTTATCCCTATTTCTGCTATTGTCGAGGCTGCAACGAATGGGCAAGGAAAGGTTGTGGTTGGGTCTGCGAATGGGCTTTTGGTGGAAGAACTTACACAAAATATAAAGAAATATACGGAAATGGTAAGCAATCTAGCATGTAATAAGAATGTAACTATAAATACGCAAAGAATATCATCGGAAAATGAGCAGCGAGGAGAGCGGACGGTGAAGCAGCTAATGAGAGACTCACTCCTTGAAAATGAGTCGGGGATACAAGCAAAAAACCAACAGTTTGATTCATTTTGGAATTCGATAATCGAAACTACAAATGAAAGGAAAGAAGAGAAATACTATGAAACCTCAAAGGATTATCACCATGGAGATATATCCGTTTATGTGGGGGAAGAGCGGAATATTGTATTTGATTGGATGGGCAATAGAAAAATATTTGAAAAAGGGTGCCCTACCATCCTCATGGATGAGGCGCATGTAGCCTTCGATAGAGGAAGTCCTTATTCACAGACATCCGGTTCGGAAGCATTATCAAATGAAACAATTCAGAGTGGGATATCTGAATACTTGGCCAATTATATCGTTGCCCAGAGACTAAAGTTGGGGTTAAAAGGTGGATTAATTAAACCAAGTAAAGGAGGATATGAATTATCGGATCAAGGGGTACTAAAGGCACAATTGACCAATATTTCAAACATAACGATAGAGGGGAAGGATGAGGACTCTCTCTCTTTTATGGATGGGGTAGATATTGTTTTAAAAAATATTGGACATGTACCACCTAAAAGGCGAGTACAAATCGCCGAAGATTTACTCGCAAACCTGAAACAATTTATTCCTGAGAGAACGAACCCATTAGAAAAGGATGAAATAGGTACAAACCAATTCGCATATTTTGAGTCCATTGGTAATGAAATCGCAAAGATGCTTCCCAATAAGGAAAAAATGTTTACAACAAACAGAAGAGGGAAAAATCAACTTCGAGATGCATATATAGACCAACTCCTTTCAAACAATAAATATAACCCGACGACACAAATGGCAGTGTTAGCCATAGCGGGGAAATTTGAGCCTATAGAACGAAGTATTTCTTATAAAAACTCTACCTATGCAAGCTTCGTATACGGGGTTCAAGACAAACTTGTTGCGTTCTCTGGCACCCTTATGACACCGGATCCTCTTAAGAGAAGAATGAAACGGGGAGCATTTGCAGCATTTTTGGAATCAACCACAAAAAGAAATGTACATATGCTGGCCTCGCCAGAAATCAAACTATTTCCTAAACCACGTCTCCTTGATGATACGGAGGGCCTTTACAATCTCTTAGTTAATAACCTCACGCAGGAACAAATGCGTCCGACACTGATTGTCGATAATGGGAGTTTGGACAGCGCCAAGGAAACCTACGCAAAAATAGTGGAAAAGTTCGGAAAACAAAGAGTTAGACTTCTTACTTCAAAGCCAGCAGAAGGGGATGAGAAGGAAGAAAGAAAATATGAACGAGATCTTGACAGGTTTCGAAAACAGCTGGCAGAGGGTGAGATAGATATCCTTATTTCATCGGGCAGCGCTGCACTCGGAACTAATTTTGTTAAGAAAGATGCGCACTTTCCCGATTTGAGGACAATAACCATTGGTATGCCTGAATCTGAAGAAAAGATGGCACAGACCATTGGGCGAAGAAGACTCCTTGAGGGGGAAACTCAAAATCATTTCTGGTATTTAACTCAAGCGGATATTGAACCATACATAACTTATTTTAAAGATGAAAAGGATAAATCCTTCTATGATCTTAAAAAAGGAAAAGGAGAGATAACAGATGATATACAAAGGGCTAAAAATGATCCAGACAAGCTCTTTAAGATTATGGTTGAGTTTTGGGATAAGGCACGGGCGGCACGAGCGGTTGATACCGATTTTGCGGTAGGATATGATATTCTCATGAACCAGGAAGTGATCCCCACAGTCGAAAGATATATGAAAACACAGATTGCCCTCAAAATATTGGGATTTACTGAACAGGAGCTAACTTTAATTTATAAGCAGGAGGAGAAAACACAGAGAGATGGGCAGAGGCACGAAATGGTTAGCGAAGAAATTGAAGCAGAAGAGAGAAAAGCCTGGGATTTTAGAAAAAAAAGAAAACTGATAGATTGGACTTATCAACAAATGGGAACTCCCTCGACATTGTATAGCGATATACAACAAGCATATTCCTTGCTTCCCCCCGTGCCAAAAAGTAGTACTAATGCTATATCCACAGCTGCAATAAATCGACTTCTTGAAATGAAAAAGTATATTTTTGCGAATCCAGAAGGTAAAGCAACGAATGAAATTGGCTTTGGCTTAAGTGCATATCTGGATAGTTGGTTCGAATCTGGTAAGGAATCAGTGTCTGGTTACATCAATACGACACAAATAAAGGAGAATATGGACACGATAGTCCCAGAGAAAAACACAGACATCTCATTTGTAGATCTTAGGTTATTTGGAGTTCCTCCCGGAGTGACAATGAAATTAGTGAAAAAGTTAAATGTTACAAGGTGGAAAGAGAATGAATATGATGTGCACATTGTAGAATTGTCTCATGATGGTGAAACTCAGAAAATTCCTATTTTGTACAATGAAGCACTACAAAGACCCCTTATTCTATTTGATCCAACATTGAATGAACACATATATTTTAAAGAAGAGGAAATAGAAAGGATTCAAGAAATACAGATTCAAGCCCCACCTGTTCCGATTCAATATAGAACAAGACTAGAAAACGGCCAGCCTGGAGATGTTGTAAATGTATTCGCACTCAAAATAAGATTATCTCCACCTCTATAGGTTTGAGCTTATACAAGAGATTTTCTTGCCTTTTTCTTCAATTTCAGTCCTATTCCAAGCATGCCTAGTTGGCCCGCAAGTAAGAGGATTCCCATCTCAGGTCCGGCCTTAGGCGCAACTTTCACTGCAAGCACTTGCTTTTCGACACAAGCCTGGGCAGTATCGTCATCAGAAGTATTGTTGGTATAGGCACGTACATAGTTACTTGCGCACATAAGTCCACGGTCAGCAGGAAGTTTGTCTTGTGCAAACCACTGCATCTTGAAGTAAAAGATTTTTTCTTCCTCAGGCTTAAATGAGCCTGCATTAAATGAAATAGCACGATTAGTTGCATCATATGATCCAGGGCCTTCGATAGGTTCCAAATACCATGGTACTTTATCAGTAACCATTACATTATTTAACGTAATAGAAGATGTATTTTTTACTCTCACTTTAAAGTAAATATCCATTCCAGGCTGAAAACGAACATCTGAAGGAGTAAGATTATCTACATATTCATATTGAGTGGTTCCCCCTTTTGTCTTGGTAATTGGCTTTGAAACCTGTTTGTCGACAAGAATAGATTCTACTGGAGCGGGCTGGCCGTATTGTCCGTATTGGGCAAAAGAGGGAGCAGAAAACAGAAGAAAGAAGACAGAAGTTAGAAAGGTAGCGGCAAATAGTTTTTTCATATTGTGAGTATTATACTATAAGACTTATCGCTTGTCAACTATAGGATATTACATATAACATGTAGCATGTAACACAAATCATTGAGGAATCATTGAGGACGGAAATCAAAATGCTACATGTTACAAGTTACATGTTGCGTGTATGGAGCTGATGCATCATTTCATAGGAGACTATAGCGGCGGAGACGATGACGTTGAGACTTTTGTTGATTCCCCACATGGGTATTTCGGCAATACGATCTGCAAGCTTGATGGTTTCGGGAAGGATTCCGTATGTTTCATTTCCAACGATAAGAGCAGTAGGAGAGGTAAATTGAATCTGGGTGTAGGGAACAGAGTGTTCATCCTGTTCCACGGCTATAACTTGTAGATTTGTACATGTAGCATGTAACTTGTAACATGTATCATTTTTATCGTGACTAATGTTACATGTTATATGTTGTGTGTTACATGACTTACGAATGTCATCAAGCGCTTCAGCTACCGAGGGGAAATACGCCCAGGGAACCACTTTATATGTGCCTATTGATGCTTTTTCTATGCGGGTGTGGGGCGGCTTTTCCATTTGGCCACACAGATACATCTTTGTTACGTTCAATCCGTCGGCAAGACGGAATAATCCCCCAATATTGTAGGTGTCGTACACATTCTCCAAAATAAGATAGAGGGGATTTCTCATTTTGAGAGTAGCTTTAGCAGCCTCAGATTCGGAGGCTGTTCGAAGCTGTTGGGCGTTGAGTTTCATAATGAAAATAAGGGTGGGAAACCTCCTTCGCCAAGGCTACGGCGGTCAAGGTCGGACCCACTAACTTTGAGCCCAAGGCGAGAATCGAACTCGCGGTCTTATTCTTACCAAGAATACGTTTTACCACTAAACTACTTGGGCTGTTTTATTTACCTCGCCGAAGTCTTACGACGTAGGCAGGCCACTAAACTATCAGGGCAGACAGAAAAAAATTCAAATTCCAAATTAAAATTCAAATAGCTTTTAATTGAATTTGAATTTAGAGCTTGAATTTCGTAATTATATAACGCCCATGCCTGGAAGGGAAGGGAGAAATAGCGGTATTACGAATTTTAGAATAGGCTGCATCACCATATCAAGCATTGAACTTGAGCCAAGGGGAATGATAAAAAGAAGGAGAAAAATCATGCCATAGCGTTGGAGTTGAAACCAATCATGCGCTTGATCTTCATTTACCAAACCCCCGACAATTTTAAATCCATCCAGCGGGTGAATCGGCAAAAGATTGAAAATGCCAAGAACAAGGTTGATGGTGATGAGGGGAGAGAAGATTATATATCCTATAGATGATAAAAAAGAAACATCAAACATATTGAACAATCTAAGTAATAGGGACAGTACCAACGCTAAAACAAAATTTGATGCAGGACCCGCAAGTGAGATAAGGGCGGCATCTCTGCGAGGGTTCTTAAGATTGTAGGGGTCAAACATCACAGGCTTACCCCATCCAAACCCAAAGAACAGCATGAACAGGAGCCCTGAAAGGTCAATATGGGCGAGGGGATTAAGCGTTATACGCCCATCAAGTCGAGGAGTGGGGTCTCCAAGCTTATCAGCGGCAAGCGCATGAGAAGCTTCATGGACAGAAAGAGCGATAAAAAGAGAGATGATATAAAAGAAAAAGCTGATTGGGTTGGAAAACATTGAAAAAAGCATCGATTTTGTTGTCCGTCATCCTGAGGCGATGAGCCGAAGGATCTAGCGAGTGTAACGAGCGTAAAATACGCTTCGCTAGATTCTTCGTATATAACTTGATTCACTCAGAATGACGCATAATAGTCAAAAACAGTATTGTATTTACTACCTTCCTATGATATCATAAATTCTCAAATCTTATGAAAAATGTTTGTTTTCACTGCGGAAAAGGGATAATAATGGGTCGTCAGCATACACACCACAGAGGCGTAGCTGGTGGTCGATGGAAGAAACGAGCTCCTAAAACAGCAAAAGCATTTGCCCCAAACCTTCAGAAAGTAAAAATAATGATTGGGGATGTGATGAAACAAGTTAAGTTATGTACAAAATGCATTAAACGAGTGAAAAAAGACATAAGAGACGGAAAGAAGCCATTTGTGCGGTTTGCATCAAATGAAAAAACAGCAGTTGCAGTTGAAAAGAATAAAGGAGCAGTCGCTAAAAAAAGTGTAAAGAAGGCTGCAAAGGGTGCTAAAGCCAAGAAAAGCGAGTAAACTTACCCCTCAATCTTCTCCAACTCGCCGTCTTTTTCCTGATATAGTTTTCCTTTTTGTTCCAATACCCTTTGGGTAAAGAGAACACCCTGAAGATGATCCATCTCGTGTTGGATTATTACGGATGTAAAGCCAGAAAACCACTCCGTGTGTTTTTCTCCCGTTAAATCTTGGTATTCAAGCAATATCTTTGCGTTGCGGGTGACTGGTCCCCAGATACAAGGGATAGAAAGACAGCCTTCAAGTTTTATATGTTCCTTATCTTTAGTGGCTAGTGGTTGGTGGTTAGTGGTTAGCTCGTTAGATTCTAAGATTTTGGGATTTATGAATACTTCTGTTTCCGACTTAAGGGTAGGTTTTATGATAAAAATGGCAAGGTCAACATTCACCTGTGGGGCAGCAAGACCTACTCCTTGTGGATCAACCTGTTCAATGAGGGTTTCCTCCATGTCATAGACAAGCTCTTGTATTTTTTTATCGACTTTCTTTACGTGTTTTACTACTTCTGTGAGGATAGAGTGAGGCGCATGGACGATTTTTAACATGTGAATATTATATAATATGAAAGATGAAAAAGCTTTCTCTTGCTCTAGCAACCTATAACGAAGAGCTGAATATAGTCGACTGCATCAAATCATGTAAGGGGCTTGTGGATGAAGTTGTAGTGGTTGATGGTTCCTCAACAGATAATACGGCATCATTGGCCCTTACCGAGGGTGCAACCGTCATTCGGACTCAGAATCTCCCCATGTTTCATATCAATAAACAAAAGGCAATTGAAGCGTGTGCTAGTGAATGGATTTTACAGCTTGATGCGGACGAACGGGTTACTCCAGAACTCGCTGCAGAAGTACGTCAAATAATTCAAATGACAAATGAAGAAATAAACAAATATCAGGAGAATTTGAAAGAAAAAAAGTTATTTGAACGACATCAAAAGCTAGTCATGAAACATGTAACATGTAACACGCAACATAAAAAACAAGATAAAGAAAATGTTACATGTTATATGCTACATGCTACGTGTAAATATAATGCCTTTTTCATTCCCCGTCTCAACTACTTCCTTGGAGGATATCTACGCTCCGGGGGGGTGTATCCGGATGGGGTCATTCGACTCATCAGAAAAGGGAAAGCATACTTGCCTTGTAGAAGCGTACATGAACTAATAGAAGTAGAGGGAAGAACAGGATGGTTGGCCAATCCTCTCATACATAAAGATTCTCCAACATTTCAGAGATATTTGGAGAGGAATTCACGATACATAGATTACCTTGTCGAAGAGCTTAAAGCTGAAAGCTTAAAGCTAAAAGCTAAAAACAAAGGCTTTCAACTTTCAACTTTTAGCTTTCGGCTACTTCAAGGTATTGATTGGATTATTATCAAACCAATTGTCACTTTCTTTTCTCTTCTTATTCGTCATAAGGGAATTCTTGATGGGTGGAGGGGAGTCGTGTTTGCATTTTTTTCAGCAATCCGTTTTGCAAGGGCCTATTTTCGATATGTAAGAAGTTAGGCGCCTATTTTGAACTCGACCACGTCACCATCTTTCATTTCATAATCTCTACCGGCACTTACTACTTTGCCGATTTCTCGTGCGCCAACCCACCCTCCTTCGTCCTCCCAATTGGGGGACTTCGGAAGGGCAAGTCCATTTACCAATTCAGTTGGGTGACCTTTCGGGTTAATAAAATCGCTAAATTGACAAATATCTGCCTTGATGAATTTCTTTTCAAAATCTGTGTGGATTGTTCCCGCGGCCTGGGGGGCTAATGTTCCCTTTTTAATTGTCCATGCACGTGCTTCCAGTGTTCCCGCAGTGAGAAACGAAATGAGACCAAGGATTTCATAACATTTTTTTATCATTCGATTCAAACCTGTGTCTTCCAGATTAAATTGATTCAAATATTCTTTCTGTTCTTCAGGGGAGAAAGCAAGGACATCATTCTCAAGCTTTGCATTGAAAAGAAGATAGGGAGGCGTCATTCTGGTTTGCCCAGAATCAGATCCTGGAGTCGCTTCGCTCCCCAGGATGACATTTTGAATTTGTTTTTCTGTTTCCTCTCTCTTTTCAAGTTGTTCT
>Ga0210053_1001612_pt1 | contig 20494 bp, 17 predicted proteins | sample CryGeymeta201512_FD_185467 | JGI IMG/M metagenome (GOLD analysis project Ga0210053, IMG submission 185467) | Groundwater microbial communities from Crystal Geyser aquifers in Utah, USA - Crystal Geyser metaG 2015-12 (SPAdes) (version 2) | ecosystem: Environmental > Aquatic > Deep subsurface >... | reverse complement strand
GGATTGCGATATTGGTCATGGTGTAAGTCCTTCAGTTCCTCAAACCGGAGACCATCTCCGGCTTGCGAACATCCAGAAGAAGCAGGGCATGGGAGGACTGCACCGCAGGAGCAAAGCTCCAAGGGGAACCTGTTCATGACGGGGGTGCGGGCAGGCGCGCGAAGCGCGACAACACGGCCGGAAAGGAACGGGTTGCCGTCCTCAGCTGACCTGGTTCAGGACTGTTCGCGAAGAAAGCCGGATGGGTATCGGGTGCGGGTCTGCAGGCTCACGTGACCCTGCTGCAATCAGCCTGCTCCATCACCCCCTGATGCCGCCAGGAGATCCATGAAGTTGCGCGCAGCTTCGCGGTCTTCCTCGCTTTCGAACGCCACATCGAGATCGGGGGCGGACCCAAACATGTGCAGGAACGACCACAGTGCAAAGCGCTTGCCCCGATCCTCCTCAAGGCCGAGATCGACCCGGCAGTGCTCGATGCCGGCTGACAACGTGTCGGGAGCAACCCCGGAGAGATCGGTGGTGGCGAAGTAGCGCTGCAGCAGATCGTCAAGTTGCATGACCTGAACATAGTCGGGTCGGCACCAAATGCACATCCAGGCAATTCAGATACAGATGATGAAGGGCCCCTCAGGACCCCGGAGAGGTCCCCAACGGTCCGCGGCGATCGACCACGGTGATCCGGCGCGCCTTGGCATCGATGACGAGCCGTTCCGTCACGCCGTTGCCCGGGAAGGCGACAACGTAGCGCGGATTGAGGGAAAGCATCTGCTCGTTGCGCTTGAACCCGGCACGGGCGCCGAGACGACGATCAAGCGAATAGGTCAGCTGCTGCACTTCGCGGCGCTCAGCCCAGCTCGCTGCCAGGCGATCGGCACCCTTGCCGTCGCCGCCATGGACCAGGAAGAGATCGGGAACCGCATCGCGAACCTTGTCCAGCGTCGCCCAGATATTGTCGGCATATGCACGCGCGTCCTCGGCGTTCTCGAAGCTTTGGCGTCCGCCGGCAAAGATGACCGGAGTTCCTTCCGGGATAAGGGCATGACGGCGGTCCTCAGCGCGAGCGCGGAGGAAATCGCGGGCATCGATCACGGCCGAGGTGAGGTGGCGCGAATGGCTCGTGCGCGAGCCGGAAACGGGCTTCCACGAGGAACCGGTCTCGTCGCGATAGAGTGCTGCCGCAGCCTCGCGCATCTGCTCGAAGGCCAGCATGCTGGCTTCGGCAGCCTGCGCGCGTTCGACCTGCTCCTCCAGATTGCTCGAATGCACTTCGGAACCATCAGCCGATGCGAGCAGGACACGGATCTCGTCGCTGGCCCGGTCAAGTTGAGCCGATTTGCGGCTGGCGGCCCGGTGGAAGAGGTTGACCACGCCCCAGGCAATATCCTCGGCATCGGCTTCCAGTGCAGTGTCAGAGAACATGGCAAAGAGGTCGGACCAGACCGCGGCAAGGGTCTGCTCGATCGCGTTCTCGCAGGGAAAGTCGCTCTCGTTGAATGGGGCCGGCCTGATGCTGAGGCCTGAGAGGTCAAGGCCGCTCAACTGGTCGATGAAGCTGTCGTACATGGGGTGTCTCCTGATCTGATCGCGGGGACAAGGAAGGGAGGCACCATTGCCTCGGCCCTGTCCGCCGGAGCCCGATCAGGGCCGGGACAAGGGGCGAGACGCACCGCGTAGCGGGAAACCTGCGGCCCTAGGCTGGCGCGGGCAACACGGGCCGACGGGACGCAGGTTGCGGCGCGCCCCGACCGGCCCAAGGGCCTCTCTCGGCGGACAGGACCGAGGCAGGTTCAGGACACGGTGTCGCGGGTGCATCGGGAGCGTTCGAAGACTGCTTCGCCATTCGAGAACCGACCCACCAGGCGCAGCTCGCCAAACAGGTCGATGAACCTTCCCGACACCTGGGCGAGCCAGTGCCGTGCCATTGCCGTTCGTGGCGTGGTGCAATCGGCTTCCCAGTACCGGGAATCGTCGCGTTCTACGAGCCAGATCGCGGCAAGGCCGCAATAGGTCGATATGCCGCAATCGGCGAAGGCATTGCGCAGGAGGATACGGTCCTCCCGACCGCGCCATCCTTCGAAGCGCTCGAAGGACGGAAAGTTCGTTTTCGTGGTATGGATGATCTCGTCGACGAGGCACTCGTAGGCAGTCCGCATCGTCCTCTTCGCCGTCATCAAGCAGGCGAAAGGCTACCACGGAGCCAGTCGGATAACTGACGGAGCGTCCCATCTACAGTCCCCTGTTCAAGCCGCTTCGGCGAGATCGAGGTCGGCCTCGCCTTGACAGGATTGGTAACCGCCAAGCTCAAGCAGCAGGCTCGCCGCTTCCTCGGCCTTGGCCGCAGCCGTCAGGATCGCACGGTCATCCGATTTGAGGATCTTGAGCCAGGACGCGATGTAGCTGGCGTGATGGTCGAGGTGGGTGACCGGAAGACCTAGTTCGGCCCCGAGAATGGCCGAGGACAGCTCGGCGATGAGTTCCTCGGCAGCATAGGCTTCGCTGCCGAAGCGGTTCTTGAGATCGCGATCGAGCCGCGAGGAATGCCCCGTCCAGTGCGACAGCTCGTGCGCGAGTGTCGCATAGTAGTGGTCATAAGCTTCGAAGAGCTCGGCTGGCGGCATGGTGACGCGGTCGCGCAGGGGCTCGTAGTAGGCCTGCGCACCATGATGGCGCAAGTCGGCGCAGATATGGGCGAAGAAGGCATCGAGCCGGTCTTCGCGCCCTTCGGGCTCAAGCGCGGCAACCAGTGGCTTGGGATGATAAAATGCAGGGAGACCATCGCACTGGTCGGCGTTGAACACCGCATAGGCCTTGAGCACGCGCCGATTCTCGGAGTCCGCTTCCCCTTCGGTGTTTTCGACTTCCTTGGTGTAGCTCTTGTAGAAGATCGCGCTGGTCGATTTCTCACCCTTGCGGACCTGTCCGCCGAGCTTCTGGCACTGGCGATAGGTCATCCAGTAGGGCGAGGCGTAGCCACAGCCGTCGGCCACCATCCACAACCAGAAGGTGTTCATGCCGCGATAGGGCGTCCCGCAGGAGCGCAAGGGCCGCGAGACGGGCACACCGCGCCACGGCTTGACCCAGGGCTTTGTGCCTTGCTCGAGCTTTTCGATGATGGCGGCGGTGATGCGCTGGGCAGGCGAAGTCGAAGCAGTGCGGCGGGACTTGGTCATGGGAGTTCTCCTGATCGCCGAGACGGACATGTCCCGGTTCAGGAAAAGCAAAAGCTCCCTCCCCTCTCGTCTAATGATGACGGCTTTGCCCCCTGATTTGAGCCATTCAGCGACGGCCACTGCGACCCCAAAAGCTGCTATTCTATTGCTGATTTCTGTTGGTAGAATTCCCGCCGATTAACCTAGATTTTGAGGTGCTCTCGCCTATCTTTCTTCGATGGCTGCGCAGCATCAACACTACGTTCCGAAACTCCTTCTTCGCGGCTTTCTCAGTGGTGATCCCGAGCGGGCATTGAAAGAGCAAGTTCACGTGCTCGATCTCGAAGCGGGGAAGTCCTTCCCGACGTCAATCGACAACATCATGGGTGAGCGTCGCTTCAACGAATTTTGGGTCGATGACGACGTGCTTGCGACTATCGAGCCATGGACAGGCCGCATCGAGTCTCATCTTGCCCCTATCATCGAACGGATCAGGTCGAGAAAGACGCTAGAGCGCACGCAAGAGGAAATTGCGAACCTCGCGTTTCTGATGGCCTTCCAGTTCGTAAGGACCAAGGGCATGCGCCTTATGCCAGAGCGGATCGATGCTCAGCTTCGTCGGCATGTCAAACGCATGGGATTCGATCCAGCGAAGGTTGATGGTTTGATGAACCTCGACGAGGAAGGCCTCAAGAAGGAGCATATTCGGCACCAGGTTCAGAATCTCGAGAAGTACGTCGAGATTATGGCCGAGAAGGAGTTCTTCCTGATGACGCCGCCAGATGGGCGGTCATTCTACATCGGCGATCACCCTGTGGTGCTGCACAATGAGGAGCCAAGAACTGTGCATACAGGCCATCTTGGCATTGGGGCGGCCTATATCCAAATCTACTTGCCGCTCTCGTCGGACGTGCTGCTATGCGCATACGACAAGGCGGTGCTGGGCCAGATGATGAAGGCATCTGACGAAGCCCGCAACAAAGAGGTGGCGGGATATGCGCTGTCCAAGCTGATTGCCGGTGAGATTTCCGCCGCACAAATGAAGCAAGCTATCGATGCTGCTCGCGATCTCGATCCGGTGGCGGCAATGATAAGGGCGATCAGAGCTGGTCAGCCGATTGCGGTCGGTCCCGAACAAGTCCAGTGTTACAACTCCTTGCAGGCATTCTTCGCACATAGGTTCGTGATCGATCCTGACGATAGCTTTGCCGTTGCGCATGACATGATTGGTGAGAGAAAATCGGTCGGGCAGGACGAACAAGCCGATGAACCGGAAGACCTTGCCGCCAAGCATTTCTCAGAAACTGGCGTTTCGATGCCGGCAAAGCCAATCGCGGCCAAGCATGGATCAAAGGCGCGCCCAGCCCAATGATCGCGAAGCAGGCGCGAAAAGCCAAAACTCAATAAGTATTGCCGGAGGTCCCAAGTCCGCTTGGCACCCGCGTAGAAAGAACGCAGCCTTGGGTGCGCCCGGTGGATGTTCTTGCTTTATTCCTCCCGCTCATTCAAAGTTGCCCCGAGGTGGACCGATGAAGAAATTTAGGAATCTGGAACGCTACCGGGTGGGTGGGACGGATTCTAACATGAACCTTGCCGTCCAGCTCCCGCGCACACCTTCTGGGAGGACATATCGGTATTCGCCGAATGCAAACGCCCATCCGCGGCATTTTCTGATCGGAGATGTTGTCGAAGGCTACGAGGTCAAACAAGAGGCACGCGCCCGCATGAAACTTGAGCCGCGTTCCAATCAGACCGTTTGCCCGTACAGTGGCGTAGTTGCTTCCGATGATGAGTTTACGCATCCTGAAGACCGACAGACGGGAATAGACACGGTAAGGCATGCGGCCGAAGAAGATATGCGCGCCCTCGTAGACGACATGTTCAAGGATCTCGGCCGCAAATTCTCATCAAGCAAATCCATCTCGTTTAAGCCGGGCCCGAAGCGCAGCGCCAAGCCGAAGCCGCATTTTGTCCGCAGCGATCTCCTGCGGGAATTGGTCTGCGACCATTGCGGACGCGATTACGGCGTGTTTGCCATCGCGCTTTTCTGCCCTGACTGTGGTGCGCCGAACGTGCGACTTCATTTCCAGCGCGAACGAACGCTCGTTGGAGCACAGGTCGATCTTGCAGAAGCGCAAGGAGAGGGACTCGAAGAGTTGGCCTATCGCTTGCTCGGCAACGCACACGAAGACGTGCTCACGGCCTTCGAGGCGACGCTCAAGACTGTGTATCTGCACGGCATGAGAAACGCACCCGCCAAGCCGCCGAGGAACGACTTCCAGAACATCGAGAAGGCTAAGAAGCGATTTGCCGAACTTGGCATCGACCCATTTCAGCATCTCACGTCAGGAGAACTGACGAAGCTTGAGCTCAATATCCAGAAGCGCCACGTAATCGGGCATAATCTAGGTGTCATCGACCCTAAATTTGCCGATCATGCGCAGGAAGCAAAAGTTGGTGAGACAGTCCATCTTGTCGCTAGCGACATTCGAGAATTCGCCACGTTGTGCCAGAATGTCGTTGACGATCTGGATGCTTGGCTTGTTGGCGCAACCTCACCTACGGTGGGTCAGGAATTGCCGCCGCTCCTCGTGGCGTCACCTGCACACACCAATTCGTCAAACGAGCCTCTTTCGTTGGAAAATCTCGACGTGAGATTGAGCGGGCTGGCCCGTCAAGTCGCGCTTTGGTTCGCGAAGAAATCAACCAACGGGAGCCACCAAAATACGACAGCCGAAGGTGATGAGATTGTTGCGGCATTTCCAGATGCAGCCGAGCGTAGCATCGAAAAGGCGGTTGCGGAGTTAGAGGAAGAGGGATTCGTCACGACATCGGGTGGAATTGGCCGCAGAATTCCATTCATTTTTGCGACGACCGATTTATTCGCGACGTTCGATCCGGTTGCATTGGGCACTGACCCATATGCGGATGCGGGCGAACTGATCGCCCGGATACTCGCTACCGTTGAAGGCGGAGAAGAGTCGATCGATCCGGCGAAGTTGCATGAAGGCCTTGGCTGGGAATTGCGGCGTTTCAACCCCGCTCTCGCAATCGTCATTGCGCATGTCGATTCCCGTCGCGTCAGCGACGAATACGGCGGCGAATATGTTGCACGGTATTTCTTCCTTCTTCCGGAAGACGAAATTGCCCTAGAGCGCCTTGCTGAAAGGCTCAAAGGGCGAAGCCAATAGGGACGCGAATCGGGAGAGGCGACAATCAGGCCGATAAGTCATGTGTTGGCCGATTGTTTCTCACGACTAGGGGAGTCATTTTTAGTCTCCTCCCGCCGCGGACGCCTTTGCAAGCCGACATTCCTCTTACGGCCCAAATTCTGACATGAAAAAGGCGGTCCGTCCCAATTGGGACGGACCGCCCACCGAGCGACCTCGACCTGTCAGGAGGGTCAGGCAGCCTGCTCGGCAATTTCGTCTGTCGCATCGTCGCTGACTGCCTCGTCGACTTCGACATCAATCTGCGCGACCTCCTGAGCAGCAGTGAACAGCATGATCGCAGGAACCCAGGCTTGCGCCCGCTCCTTGACCTCGGCCTCGCCGATGAAGTTGCCTGAGAAGATGCGCTCGGCTGCGCTCGCAAGCTCAGCCTTCTTCGAAGCAGCGTATCGGCTGACCAGCTCCGGACCACCCGCAGCATCGAGCGCTTCGAGCGTGCGAGCCTTGGCCACGCGGTCGAAGTAGTTAGCAGCTGTGGGACGCCACCAATGCGCGGTCTCGATTTCGAGGAGCGAGCCGAGTGCCTCGTGCATCGGCACCGAGCGTTCGCCTTCACAGGCAAGGCTGGCGACGAGCGTGCGCGAGACGACATGGCCGAGCCAGGCCGAGCGCGCCTCGTCGGAAAGCGCCCGGAACTCCGCGAACCGCTCGACATCGCTTTCGCCAGAACGCCAACTTTCATCGAGTGAACGTGCGAACTCGGCCAAAGCTGCACTCGCCGGTGCATCCTTGGCCTCGAACCCGGAAACCGGGCCAGACGCGACCGAGCCGACGAGCGTCGACGCCTTCCTAGAACGCCAGTCGTGCCCATCGGCATCGGCGAGCGTGAAGACCATGAAATCGAGCGCCAGTGCCGGATCGTTGGCGAGATGGATTGCCAGGATGTCACGACGTTGCATCGCGAGCTCGTCGAGCAGGCGCTGGGACAGCGAGCTCGCCTTGGGTTTCGCCGCTTCGATTTCCTCAATGGCCTCGACCACGCCTTCGTCAGCGACGACCTCTGTCTCGGTATAGAACTGCGGAACCAATGTCGGCTCGCCATTGCGCGAAAGCACGAGGAAGGCGCCGGCTTCGGGTTTCAGCTCGTCGGCGAGTACCGGCGGCCGATCGGTGAGGTCTCGCATGGCACGGTCGATCGCCACGAGCTCCTGTTCAGCCTTGGCGACCTCGTCTTCGTCGCTGTCCTCGTCTTCGAGAATGGCGGCGACGCGGTCGTAGTCCGCTTCGAGGTCGCTAAGCTCCTGCGCTTCCATTTCGGTTATGGGTGCAGGTTCGCAGGGCAGACGGCCCAAACCTTCGACAAGGTCATGGCTGACATAGTTGCCAAGCGTCGGCCGCACCCAGGCAAGGCCGTATTCAAGCGCGGTCTTTTCAGCCGCTTCTTCCATGGCCTTGTGCGCGAGGTCCTCGAGCAGCGCGACATCGATCCAGCTCTCGCTGGCGTCATCGTCGAACAGTTCGCGCTCGATCCGGCCACCCGCGCCGAGGTAGGCATCGCGTCCGACAAGCACAGCTCGCGGATCGGAACCGCGCACCGTGGCATCAAGCACCATGCGGCGGATCGTGTCAGGCGTGATCTGGTACCAGGCGTCTTGCAGCTCGGCATAGACATGCGCCTGGCGCTCGATGTCGGAGATCGCGCCGTAGGCCTTGGCCATGTCGAGCGTGATCGTGCCTTCCGCGAGGGCTTCGAAGACGCAAGGCGCGAGAGCAGCCAAGCGCAGACGTCCTTCGACGAAGCGGACAGTGAGGCCGAAGCGGCGTGCCACGTCTTCGGTGGTAGCCCCCGCCTCGATGATGGAAGCGAAGGCCTGCGCCTCGTCGGCCGGATTCATCGCGAGACGCTGGAAGTTCTCGGCAAGGCTGGCTTCGCGCACTTCGCTCTCCTCGCCCTCGATGACGAGGCAGGTGACCTCGTGGTTTTCGGGCAAGGTGCCCTCTTCGGCCAGCGCCTGCAGCGCGGCGAGACGGCGACCGCCGGCCTCGACGTCGAACCTGCCGCGCTTTCCTTTGCGCACGACGAGGTTCTGCAACAGGCCGCGCGCAGCGATATCTGCCCGCAGCTGGAGGTCGGCCAGCACGTCGCTCGACTTGCGCACGTTGCGCGGGCTCGGGACAAGCTTCTTCAAGGGGATCGACTGGATCATTGTTGTTCTCCTGATGGAATGAAGGCGCAGGTGAGGATCACGAGGCCCACAAGCCCAAAGGGCTCCCTCCACTCTCACCTTTGTGATTGGGGTCTGCCCGAGGTATCAGGCGGCAAGCGCGGGGAGGACCGACGAGGCTCTCGACACCGGCACGAACAGCCGCGTGCGGTAGCGGATGATCTCGGTGAAGCAGCCTTTGCCCTTGTACCAGTCGAGCCGATCAGGCGAGAAGCCGGTCAATTCAAGGCGCTGTTCCCCGCCGACCAGCGATCGCTTCACAGTGAGTGGATCGTGGCTTGCGAGGCTCAGCGGTTTCCCGCTTGCGATGACAAGCCCGCCGATCTGGTCTGGCGTCGGACCGGTAATCCCGGAAAGGCCAAAGGTCTCGGCGATGGCTGCGAAATCGACTTCGAGCACTTCGCGCCCGATGATCGACTGTCCATCCTCGGCAACGAGCCGGGTGACGCGGACATGATCGCCGGGCAGGCGTTTCCAGACCGGCAGCAGCAGCCCGGCGGCGAGATGGACGCGCTCGGTCACCGGTGAAGCGGCAGCTTCTTCTTCCTCGGCGCGCCAAGCGCTTGTGAACGCAGTGGCGCCAATTTCTTCCCAGTGGCTTTCATCGAGTGCTTCAAGCGTCCAGTTCGCGGATTTGAGCGGACGCAGCAGACGCCGGCGCTCGATCACGGCCCCGTCATCGGCGATGAGGCGCCGGGCAGGAACCGACAGCGCGACCTTTCCCGAACGCGCATTGCGCATCGGGATCGCGTGGGGGCTGCCGATCTCGTGCATCCGCACCAGGCGCTGCAATCGCAGGGGCCGAAGGTGCCTGGTCACTTCGAGCGAGACGAGGCGGGTTTCCGCTCCGGTCACGGGGTCTGTGCGCAAGAGTTCATCTGCTAGGGCCGCGAAGCGATCCACCCTGACGGTTTCCAGTCCCTGGTCGAGCGTTCCCGCTTCGCGCGCGGCTTCGATCCGCGCTTCGACGAGGCCCAGATATTCATCAAAGATCGCGTTCTGCAGCGCAATCGGCAGGGCGAGGATACGGTTGAGCCAGCGCTGGATCGTAGGGAGATTATCGGTCAGTCCGCCATCGGGGTTTTCGAGTCGGAGACCGGTCCTCTCGACGAAGTTGCCGAAAGTGGTGGCTTCGAGCTTGCCGTCATAGAGCAGCTGGAACCAGCGGCTGAGCGCGTCGCGCGCATAATCACTCTCGAGATTGTCGGCCGGGTCGAACAGGTTCTGTCCGCCAGTCTGGCGCTGGCCGCGCGTAAGCGCGCCCAGTGCATCGAGCCTGCGCGCAATGGTCGAGATGAACCGGCGCTCACCCTTCACGTCAGTGGTCACCGGCCGGAACAGTGGAGCCGAGGCCTGGTTGGTGCGGTTGGTGCGGCCAAGGCCCTGGATGGCGTTGTCGGCGCGCCAGCCCGGTTCGAGCAGGAAATGGACGCGGCGCTGTTGGTTCCTGCAACCAAGGTCGGCATGGTAGGAGCGCCCCGTGCCACCCGCATCTGAGAAGACCAGGATGCGCTTGGTCCCTTCCATAAAGCTCTTCGCTTCGGCGACATTGGCGCTGGGGCTTCGCCGTTCGAGGCGCTGCTGACCATCGCGTCCCAATACCAGCCTGCGGGTCCGGCCCGTGACCTCGGCCACAGCCTGGGTCCCGAAGTGCTCGATAATCGCGTCGAGCGCGGTGGCGATTGGCGGCAGCGCGCAGAGTTGTTCGATCAGCGCATCGCGCGCGGCTACGGCGCGGGGGCAGAAAACGGGATTGCCCTCGTCGTCGCTCATCGCCTCGGAACGCAGATTGCCGTCCTCATCGGTGAAGACCTGCATCAGACGCACCGGAAAGCTCTTGGTGAGGTAGTCGATGACGTACTCGCGCGGGGAGAGATCGATATCGAGCGCTTCGCGTTCCTCGTCGGAGAAGTCGGCAAGGCGCCGGTCGAGCATGGCCTCGGCGGTCGAGACCAGCTGCACGACCACCGAATGGTCCTCGCCAAGCGCCGCTTCCATCGCGGGGATCAGGCTCGGCAGTTTCATCGAGAGCAGGAGTTGGGCAAAAAACCGCTGCTTGGTGCCTTCGAAGATCGACAGCGCCGCAGCCTTTGCGTTGCGGTTGAGGGTATCGCCGCTGTCCTCGTCGACCACCCGCGTTGCCTCCAGTGCCGCTTCGAGGTTGCGGTGAATGATCGCCCAGGCATCGGCATAGCCATCGTAAATCCGCACTTGTGCTTCGGTCAGGCAATGTTCGAGGATCTCGTACTCGACCCCGGCGAAGGACAGCGCACGGGCAAGATAGAGGCCCTGGGCCTTGAGGTCGCGGGCAACGAGTTCCATCGCCGCCACGCCGCCGGCGCGGATCTCGGTCATGAATGCTTCGTGGGTCGGAAAGGCGGTCTCGGGTCCCCACAGGCCAAGCCGGGAGGTGTAGCCAAGATTGGCGATATCCGAGGCGCCGGTAGCAGACGCGTAGAGCACGCGGGCGCGCGGCAGATGATTCTGTAGTCTGAGGCCCGCCATGCCCTGTTCGGAGCCTTTGACCTTGCCACGGCTCGAGGAGGACCCGAGCGCATTGGCCATGGCGTGGGCTTCATCGAAGGCGATCACACCGTCGAAACTCTCACCCGCCCAGGCAAGGATCTGATCGAGCCGCGTATCCTCGGCGCGCCCCGAGCGCAGCGTCGGATAGGTGACGAAGAGAATGCCTTCGGACATCGTTACGGGGTGGCCGAGTTTCCAGCGCGAGAGCGGCTGAAGATCGAGCGGCAGCCCGCCAAGTGCTTCCCAGTCGCGGCGTGCATCTTCAAGCAACGCCTCGTTCTTGGTGATCCACACATGACGACGCTCGCCTGTGAGCCACCGGTCCATAATAACCGCTGCGATCTGCCGTCCCTTGCCCGCTCCGGTCCCGTCGCCAAGGAAGAAGCCTTGGCGGTATGCGTTCCCATCCTCGGACAATTCCAGCGAGGTGCCTTCCTGGCTGACTTTGAACTGACCTGGGAGATCGCGCGCGAATGCCTGGGCAGCGTAGACCAGTGTCTCGCATTGCGCTTCGGACAATAGACCATTGGCCTGCCAACCTGCGGGGAGACGCGGACTAACTTCCGGCTGCGGAGCCGCGACCGAACCCATGGCGACCGATTCCACGAGCGGGGTGGGGTGAACCGGCGCGCCTTCGAATGCGATGCGGCTTGGCCGGTAGGGGAGATAGATACCTGTCTGTTCGGGAACCGGCGCGGGATCGGCGAGGACCGAATAGGCAAGGTCGATCGCATTCGCTGTGACTGCTGGTGTCACTGCGAAAGGCGCCAACGGCCGGACCGGCTTGCGTTGGGTCGAAGTCTTGCCAACGAGGCGCATTGGCTTGCCGACTGGCAGGCAATGGAGGCTGGCGGATGTTTGCGCACGTCGCGGAAGCTCGGTGACTAGCTCGTGGAGCGCGATCAGGTCACCGGTACCTCCGGTGATCGCTGGCGCAGGCGCAGCCGACACTTTATCGATGACGACCAGGCGAACAGCGATTCCCGTACCCGTCCGGCGAAACATCTGCTGCAGGTGCACATCGAAAAGCAGCGATGCTTCATCCTGCGCCTTGGCGAAAGTGGAAGCATCGAAGCCTTCGGGCATTATGGCGACAATCCTTACGCCATTAGCAGCGGCCCGGATTGCACTGCGAAGGTGGCGCTGCGCCGTCTCACCGTCCATGCCGCGTTCCTGGCTGCGAGCGAATGGCGGATTCATCAGAACGACCGACGGAAGCGGGCCGCGATGCAGGTCAGCGATCAGTTCACCGTCGTGCGCGGTGATCGTGGCCGAAGCGAAGATGTGGCTCAGGCTGTATCGTCTTGCCGGATCGATCTCGTTGAGGAGCAGCGAGGCCTTCTGGACGCTCCCCCAGAGAGCAAGGGCACCATTGCCAGCGGACGGTTCGAGTAGCGTGTCTTGCGCAGAGATGGCTGCAGTCTTCGCCATCAGCCAGGCGAGCATCGGCGGGGTAGAGAATTGCTGAAGTTCGACCTGTGCTTCACTGCGAACATGCCGGGGCGGCAAGGCTGCTTCGAGCCAGTCGAAGCGCGCTTCTGCTTCATGCACGCTTGTCGCCAGATCGATGCGCGAAGACTCTCGAAGCCAGAGCAGTGTGCCGATCTCGACCGCGTTGTTGTAGTCGTCGATGGTCCAGGCACTTCCCCAGTGCTGGGCACCAGTTTCTTCGACGAACAGGCCGGAAATGTCGGCCCGAGTAAGATGACGCCCCGAGGCGAGAAGCGCGGCAACCCGGGCGCCGATAGCGTAGGCCAAGAGTACTGACGGGAGCTGCCCGCTGGCAGGAAACAGATCTGATTGAAGCATGGCAATTCGTCCTCCTGATTGGGGCATCGGGACACGCCCTTTGCCGGATCAGGAAATCGAGAAGCCCTCTCTCCTCTACGGGGCCGCTTTGCGGCGCAGCCATGCTATCAGCTCATCATTCCAGTCAGTATCGCGTGAAGATGGCTTGCGGACCTGGATCGTCCGCCCTTCCTGTGCGTAGGCTGCCAGGCCATGCAACGCGGCCAGCTCGCCGCCAGCATCATGATCGACGAAGAGATGAAGCTCGGTCACGCTCTCGGGCACGCTGACGAGTCCGAAGCGCTCATTGCCCAAGGTCGCCCAGACGGGAATACCGGTAAGAGCATAGGCCGACATCGCGCTCTCGATACCCTCGCCGAGGCCGAGCTTGCCGGAAGCCGGAGCCAGGAGGCGGACAGCAGCTTCACCGAGGGCGCCAAGCGCACGCTTCGGCTTGTCGAAAGCGGCCTTGGTACAGTCCTCGCCCGACAGGAAAGTGCGGTGGATGGCGACAGGTCCCTCGTCGAGGCTGACCGCCGCAATCATGGCGGGCAGAAAGCGGGTTCGTCCTTTCGGGCCGAGAGGTGTTCGCGGATGAAAGCGAAGAGCGGAAGATGCGGCGAGGATGCCGCGCCTCTCAAGATAGGCCTTTGCCGGACTGGCACGCAGTGGCTGTGCTTCGTGCCAAATCCTCAGTGCTGCCGCCGACGGCTTGCTATTTCTAGTCGGCTCGGAGTGGTCGGCAGCCGTAGGCCCTGAGAAAAGCGCACCTGCCTCGAAACCTTCACACGCCAATGCGGACAGCACGCTCTGCTGATCGCATCCCGCAAAGCAATGGAACAGGATGGCCCGTCGACCGAGCGACACACCGAGTGACGGCGTACGGTCATCATGCGCAGGGCAGCAGGCCATGCCCTTTGTGCCGGACCATTTGCCCCCTCGCGATTCGCAAATGCGACTGGCGGTCTCGACAAGCGACCGGTTGGGATGAGTTTGGACAGACAGGGACATGCGAGCTCCTCAGCATGCAAAGTGGCCGCCTCATCAGCGTTCCTCTCCTCTCCCAAAGGCAGGCATTCGCGGCTTTCCTACAGGCATATGTTCTATTTATGTTCTATATCGATTCGAATCAATGGAGCACCAATCGAGATGACCTGCCTCAATCGTCTGACCGCGATAGCGGTCGCCTGTTTGGGAATGATCGCGACCTCCTCACAGCAAGTCCGCGCCCAGGATTTCACCTTGTTCGAGCACGCGATCGTTCAGCCGCAGCCAGAGCCGCAACCAGCAAGGCAATATCTTCCTGCGATCTATCAGGCCGGGCCAGCAGACGTTTCCTACCGGGAAGGCCTGTATATCGTGGCAATAGCCGAGGCCGAGCGCCGGTACGGGCTTCCGACAAATCTGCTCCGTGCCCTCATCTGGGCAGAATCCCGCTTCAATCCGATGGCTGTGAGTCCAGCTGGCGCTGCCGGACTTGCTCAGCTTATGCCGGCCACGGCGCGAGAACTGGGCGTCCGGAACCGTCATGACCCCCTTTCATCGATCGACGGTGGTGCCCGGTACCTTCGCGACATGCTGGACCGGTTCGACGCGGTCCACCTAGCCTTGGCTGCTTACAATGCCGGCCCAGGTGCCGTCTCCCGATCTCGCGGCATCCCGAACAATGGTGAAACGCCGCAATATGTCCGGTCTGTGTTGGGACGTTGGCAGGCAATTGGCACATACAATTGACGAAACTGCCTGATTTCTGGCTAGTGTCTGAGAGTATATGCCGGAATGAAGACGGACAAAGCCAGTGAATGAGACGCCCGGTGAACCGTTCGACTTTCGTAGAGCGTTGAAGGCACAGAAGCGCCGGAAGCTGAGAAAGGAGATCGCGTTGGGTCTGGGTGGTTTCGCAATCGTTTTTGCGGGAGGGATGCTGGCACTCAATTGGCCACTCCATGATGCCAACCTTGCTAACGCCGACCAGCCTCCTCAGGCATTATTCCAGCAAGCGAGCTCCCCACAATTCGACATCTGCGGGTCCATCCGGCGCACATGCGTCGTGGATGGAGATACTTTCTGGCTTGATGGCACAAAGATCCGCATTGCTGACATCGATACTCCCGAGATCAGCGAGCCTCGTTGCGACTATGAATACGAACTCGGCATGCGAGCGACACATCGCCTTGTCGAATTGCTTAATGCCGGACCGTTTGAACTCAGGACCATCGGGAGCAGAGATGAGGACCAGTACGGTCGCAAATTGCGGGTTGTAACGCGCGGCGGCCGCTCGCTTGGCGATCAGCTGGTCAGCGAAGGGCTGGCGCGGACCTGGACCGGGAGACGTGAGCCATGGTGCTGAACCGCGACCAGGAATTGTGGGCCGTCGCGCTTTGGGTCGAAAAGAACCATGGCGAAGATGGACCCGCGTATATCGCGCAGCAGATCCAGCGACTATCCAACGATGGGGACGAGGCAGGCATAGCCACATGGAGAACAATTGCTGAGCGCTTCGATCAGCTTAATTGCCAAAGCTCCACGAACTGAGGCTCGGGACGATGCGGAAATGGCTTCGAGACTGGGGCGTCAGAATGGAGTTCGCCTTGCTGGCGTCAGTGTCTCTGCTGGGGCTGATCCTGAGCCTTCAATCCTGCACTGGCTGAGAAGAAATTCGATCTCAAGATCAACCCTGCGCAAACTTGCCCTTGATGACCTTTCCTCCGGTCCCGAGCTCATCGAGGTAGTCGCTCCACCATTGAGCCATGCGCACACGCTCGTCCCAATGTTTGCCGCGATGATAGATGCCGCGCACGACGTTGCTGTCGCCATGCGCCAGGGCACGCTCGATTGCATCCGGATTCCAAAGTCCAGACTCGTTCAGGAATGTTGATGCCGTCGCCCGGAGTCCATGAGCGGTAACTTCATCCTTTGAATATCCCATGCGACGGAATGCGGCATTCAAAGTGTTTTCGCTCATGGGACGCTTGGAGCTGCGCGCAGACGGGAACACATATCCTTCGTGGCCGAGCATCTCGGCCAGGTCTGTGAGATAGCCGACAACCTGCTTGGAAAGCGGAACGGCATGCGCTCGGCGCGCTTTCATTTTGCCGGCAGGTATTTTCCACACGCCATCGACAAGGTCGATCTCGTGCCATTCGGCGTGCCGGAGTTCGCCGGGGCGCACGAACACATGCGGCGCGATCTGCAAAGCGAACTTCGTGACCATGTATCCGGTGTAGTCGTCGATTGCGCGCAGAAGCCCGCCTAGCTCGGTGGGCTCGAGGATTGCTGCGTAATGCGTGGCTCTCGGCGTTACGAGAGCGCCCTTCAGCATGCTGGTCGGATCGGATTTGCAACGGGTGGTTGCAACACCGTAGCGAAACACGCGGCCTGCGAACGACCGGCACTTCTTTGCAGTCTCGTGCTTGCCAGTGGCTTCCAGCCGCTTGAGGGGAGCCAGGACTTCGAACGGCTCGATCTCGTTGATGGGTCGGTTCCCGATGGCAGGTGCAAGCTGGTCGAGGAAATAATTGGCCTTGACGATCGTGCCCTGGGCGCGGCCATTCTGAACCATCATCTGTTCAATATACTCACGTGCGACTGCCTCGAACGTCTGCGCAGAAAGAAACTCCTCGCGGATCTTCCGCTTCCGCTTCTCAAAGGCCGGGTCGCTCCCAGAGGCAACAGCCTGGCGCGCCTCGTAGGTTGCGTCTCGCGCTTGCTTGAGGCTGACCTCGGGATAGCTGCCGATTGCGAGCTTCTTCTCGATCTTGCCGATCCGGTACCGGAAGCGCCATAGCTTGCCGCCAGCAGGCGTGACCTCGATATAGAGGCCGCGCTGGTCAGCGACCTTGTAAGGCTTGTCTTTCGTCTTGAGGGCGCGAAGCCGAGTCTCGGTCAGAGGCATGTGCGGGCCTTTTCCCAATGTGGTTTTCGCAAAGGCCCGCAAAAGGCCCGCAAAAATGTCTGGAACCCCCGAGAACAGACGGGACGATCCGGAACGATCCAAGGGCCAAATCCCTAGGATTTCTGCGGGTTTTATAGATTATCCGAGAGAACAAGAGAAGAACAAATGGTGCCCAGAAGAGGACTCGAACCTCCACGACCTTGCGATCGCCGCCACCTGAAGACGGTGCGTCTACCAATTCCGCCATCTGGGCACACGAGGCAGCCCGGTCATCTTCGTCCGGGGCCTAGGGTAGGCGCGGGCCACTAGCGGAGGGTGACCCACCCTGTCAACGCAAATAGAGCGCATCGGTCGGTCTTGCGGCGCTGGCCGCCATCCGGCAAAGCGACTTGCACGCATTGCGTACCGCCCACCCGCTTACCCCGCCGAGAAAGGCCCCTCTATGTCTCGCTCCAATCCGCTGACCGACAGGCTGGTGACGATCTTCGGCGGCAGCGGATTTATCGGCCGCCATGTCGCGGAAGACCTGCTGCAGCAGAATGCCCGCGTGCGGATCGCCGCGCGCAACCCGGAAGAGGCGTTCACGCTCAAGCCGCTGGCCAAGCTGGGCCAGCTGCAGTTCGCGCGCTGCGACCTGCTGGACGAGGCGAGCGTGCGTGCGTGCGTCGAAGGCAGCCACGCGGTGGTCAACCTGGTCGGCAGCTTCGAGGGCAACCTGATGAAGCTGATGGGCGAGGCGGCGGGCACGCTGGCGCGTGCGGCGAAGGATACCGGCGCGAAAAGCTTCGTGCAGGTGAGCGCCATCGGCGCGGATCGCGATGGCCCCTCCGAATATGCCCAGGCCAAGGCGCTGGGCGAGGAACTGGTGCGCGAGGCCTTCCCCGAGGCGACCTGCCTGCGGCCCTCGATCATCTTCGGCCCCGATGGCGGCATCCTGCAGCTGTTCGCCGGGCTGATTTCCACCCTGCCCGTGCTGCCGGTATTCGCCCCCGATTCGCCGTTGCAGGTGGTGCATGTCGACGATGTCGCCGCAGCGATCGCCACGGCGCTCCGCGAGCCCGCTGCGCACGCGGGCAAGACCTACGAACTGGCCGGGCCGGATCGCTGGACGATGATGGAACTGAACCGGCGAATCGCCACGGCGCAGCGGCGCAAGCGCACCTTCGTGCCAATGCCCGACAGCGCCAGCGCCGCCTTCGCCGCGATGCCCGGCACGCCGATGGGCACCGACCAGTGGCGCATGCTGAAGGCGGGCAGCACGGCGGACGGCGACCATCCCGGCTTTGCCGAACTGGGGATCCAGCCGCGCCCGCTCGAACTGGTGATCGACCGCTACATGGTCCATCACCGCAAGCATGGCCGGTTTGCGGACAAGATGGACAGCCTGAGCTAAAAACCCGCGCGAGGCGCGGCTGCGGCTAGGCCGGTGCGCCGTCTTCGGTGCCGTTCTTGTCGGCAATCAGCGCAATCGGCTCGACCAGCAGGATCGCCCCGTCATTGCCGCTGATTCGCACGCGCTCGCCCGCTGCGGTGTCCGGGCCGCGCGCGATCCATTCGCTGTCGCCCACCTGCACGCGCCCGCTGCCGCTCTCGATCGGTTTGACCACCAGCGCGGTTTCGCCGACCATCCGGCCGCCGCGCTGGTTGAGCAGCGGATCGCTGCTGACGATGGGCTTGTCGCGCAGATAACGGCGCGCGCTGTAGACCGCGATCAGCGAGAGGCTGACGAAACTGATGATTTCCAGCGGCAGGCCGAAATCGAACAGGAAGCTGAGCCCGCCCGTAGCCAGCGCCGCAACCGCCAGCCAGATGAGGTAGACGCCGGGAACCAGCAGTTCGAGCACGGCCAGCGCCAGACCGAGCGCCAACCAAATCCAGTACTGGTCGACCCCGTCGATCACTGGGCATCACCGCGGGTGGAGCGGGGCACCGAAACGCGCTGCTTCTCACGGCTCACCGGGTCACGCTCGCCAGACAGCGGCACACCTCCGTTGCCGCCCATGGGCGCATTTTCGGCGGGCTGGATCGCATCGCGCACCAGCTCGCCAATCCCGCCGAGCGAGCCGATCAGCTGGGTCGCTTCGACCGGGAACAGGATGGTCTTGGCATTGGGGCTGTCGGCGAACTTGCCCACGGCCTTGGTATATTCCTGCGCCACGAAGTAATTGATCGCCTGGTTGCCGGAGGATGCGATCGCGTCCGACACCATCTGCGTCGCCTTGGCTTCGGCCTCGGCCGCGCGTTCGCGCGCCTCGGCGTCGCGGAAGGCGGCCTCGCGCTTGCCCTCCGCTTCGAGAATGGCGGACTGCTTGGACCCTTCGGAGCGCAGGATCGCGCTGGTCTTGTCGCCTTCGGCCTCGAGGATTTCGGCACGCTTCAGGCGTTCGGCCTTCATCTGACGGGCCATTGCTTCGGAGATGTCGCGCGGCGGGCGGATATCCTTGATCTCCACGCGAGTGATCTTGACGCCCCACGGCGAGGTTGCATGGTCGACCACTGCCAGCAGGCGGGCGTTGATCTCGTCGCGCTTGGACAGGGTTTCGTCCAGATCCATGCTGCCCATCACCGTGCGCAGGTTGGTGGTGGTGAGCGCCATGATTGCAGGGTGCAGGCCGGAAACCTCGTAGGCGGCCTTGGGCGCATCGAGCACCTGGAAGAACACCACGGCATCCACGCCGACCATGGCGTTATCCTTGGTGATGATTTCCTGCCCGGGAATGTCGAGCACCTGTTCCATCATGTTGATGCGGTGGCCGACCCGATCGATCAGCGGGAAAATGATGGTCAGCCCCGGATCGGCCGCCTTGGTGAACTTCCCGAACCGTTCGATAGTGTAGACATAGCCCTGCCGCACCATCGTGACCGCGGTCATCACGAAGACCAGCAGAACCAGAACCAGCAGACCCAGTACGACCCAACCCATGCGTTTTCTCCTTGTGCGGGGGCCAGACTAGCCTGCGGGCAAGACCGGGCCAAGGAAAACCGGTCGAGGATCTGGGAGGGGTGCAAAACCGGACCCGCACAAAGAAAAAGGGCCGCCTCTTGCGAGGCGACCCTTTCCCGAAAACTGTATGACGCGTTGGTGTTACGCGCTCACGCCGTCGTCGATCACTTCGGTGCCGACGAAGATGGCACCGGCGACCAGCGCGATGATCAGCAGCTGCGAAATGCCGGGTGCGAGTTCGGATTCTTCCGAAACCGGCGCAACGTCACGAACGGTCTCAGCCTGAGCAGCGATCGAGCCGCCTGCAAGAGCGAGCGCCGCAGCGGCCACAATAGTCTTTCCGAAACGCATCTTGTATTCCCCTTTGAGATCAACTTTGTTCGCCTAATGCCCTTCGAGAGCGAATAAGGCAAGTCTCCAGTTACATTCCACGAACGCTGTGCAGGCCTATGGCTTTTTGGTCACAGGTCCGGCTCGTCGCATCCGAATTACAGAACGGCGCCATACATCTGCATCAGATCCGCAAACGCGCGCTCCGCCGCCTGTTCATTATAGGACGGACTGTCGGGCACGGTCCAGCCGTGATCGCCGGCAAACACCTCGATTTTGGCCTGGCGACCGGCTTCGGCCGCTGCTTCGCGCAGGATCCGCTTGTGTTCGGGTGCCTTGGCATCGTCGTCGCGCGCGATGGCCACGAGGTAGCGCGCCTGCGTATCGTCGAAGGTGTTGTGCGGGCTCATCGGGTCGCCCTCGCGCACCAGCCCGCCGCCGTGGAAGCTGGCGACCGCCTCGATCCG
>Ga0210053_1001605_pt1 | contig 20509 bp, 28 predicted proteins | sample CryGeymeta201512_FD_185467 | JGI IMG/M metagenome (GOLD analysis project Ga0210053, IMG submission 185467) | Groundwater microbial communities from Crystal Geyser aquifers in Utah, USA - Crystal Geyser metaG 2015-12 (SPAdes) (version 2) | ecosystem: Environmental > Aquatic > Deep subsurface >... | reverse complement strand
ACATTTTACTATATAAAGAATATCTAAAGAAGAAACATCCCATACCACTTCTTGGGTTGACGTGAATTCTGAGAATATTTCTGGTATAATGGAAGCTACAAAATATGAAAAAAACATTTGGTAACCCCTGCTCGCGATGCGGCAAAGAAAGAGTCGTTGTCCGTACGTGGAAGGAAAAGGTAGATAGTTCTATAATTACAAACACAGAGACCGCTTGTCCCGACAAAGAATGCCAGACTGAGGTTGAGAAAATAAACAAGAAACAACAGGAGAGAAGCGCCGCATTGAAGAGAGAAAGTGAAAAACGCCTTCAGAGCAGAAAGGATAGTTCAAAGAAGAACAAGGCCAAGAAAAAGAAATAAACACTCCTCACGAGGATTCTCTCATATTAAGCAATTCAGGCTTTACTATCTTTCTATAATCTTCTGATTTCATCGCGATTGAAAAACGTCTGTCTCCTGCGTTAAATACTATTTTTTCATTGTTAAACAGAAGGGGATCAACATATACCTTAATACCAAATAAGTTGCCGAAAGGAGGAATTGCGCCTCTTTGAACTCCATGAGTTATCGTAAGTATTTCGTCTTCCGATGCAAAACGAAGATTTTTTATGTCAAGAGCACTCTTGACTTTCTTTGAGTCAAGTTTTAGGTGGGCGGGAAGTACCAACATGCAAAACTCTACATCCTTACTTCTTTTTTCAATCTTTACGATAAGTGCTTTTGCACCCTGTTCAAGGGTATATCCCGGTCTCGTTTTCGCAGCCTCTTCACTTGTCGTTACGGGAAGGTGAGTAAATGTTTCATACCAACAGTTATTTGTATTTAATATATCTATTATTTGTTTCACTGTTGGGTGGTAGTCCATAGAAAAAATTATATACTATGGTTATGAAAATAATCGATTTGTCTCAACCACTGTACGATAAAATGCCCGTGTTCCCCGGAGATCCGGAAGTAATAATACAAGAAGTTCACTCCATTGAAAAAAACGGCTGGAACATGAAGAATATGACTTTTACTACCCATATCGGAACCCATGTGAATGTACCATATCATATGGTCCAAGCGGGAGAAAAACTGGATGCTTTTTCCCTTGACAGGTTTATTGGTCACACTGAGTTATACAAAAAGGGAATAACAATGAAAAGAAATCGGGGAGTTTTTTTTACCTCGTGCAACATTGATGCAAAAATAGTCCAGCAAATCCTTCTGGAACGTCCAAAATTTATAGGGCTTTCTGAAAAATATGAATTTGATATAGCAATTGAAAAACAACTACTTGAAACGGGTATAATCTCTTTTGAAAATTTGGCACATACCGAAAAATTACCCAAAGCCTTCATGTTTTATGGAGTTCCTCTCAACATCAAGAATGGCGATGGAAGTCCAGTGAGGGCATTTGCAGTAATCGAATAAAGTAGTTTTACTGAGTATTGATAATTTTTGTTTGGAATCTGTGCATCGTCACTTCGTTTATGGACAACGCAAAACAATCATTACATCCATTTATCCAATGACTCCGATAAAACACTTCGGTTTTCTTTGAAGATACAATGTTTTTTTTGCAAAAGGGGCAATTATATTGTAATTGAATTTTGTGTATCGGTTTTCTCATATATACTTTCCTGTGTAACAACTTAAGTATACTCCTTTAATGCTCAAGTATTCGTAGTTGGACATTATTTTGAAAAGCCTTAACCACTGCTGACCCACCTATTGGAAACGTTATTTTTGGATCCGAATGACCAAAGTCGACGTTGGCGATGATAGGGATTTTTTTTAGCTCTTTTTTTGTTTCAATAATTTGGTTCAATAAATCATTTGTCATTTTACTTGCCTTTTGAAATCTTCCGATCACCATTCCTTTCACACCTTCAAACCCTGGTTGATGAATAAGCGATTGAAGATCGCAATCAAATGTGTGAGGAACGGATTCGTAATCATCCTCAATAAAGAGAACGGAGTTCGTGAGACTTGGCATATATTCCGTCCCCTGAAGTAAATTGAAGGTACAAAGATTTGCTCCAATAATAGTGCCTTCAGCTTTTCCCTCGTGAACAACAAGATATCCCTCATTTGGTAATGGCTCTCTTTTATTTTGGTCAAGATACCATGCGTCATCACTCCATTCCTTTGATGATTTTATTTCAAACTGCCCATCAGACAGTAAACACTTTTTAAAATATTCCAAAGAATAATCAAAGTGAAGTTTTTGGCCAAAAGTGGAATAATGGGGTCCAGAATAAGTGGCGAGTCCTATTTTTGCATAAATAGCATTATTGAGGACAGTTATATCAGAAAATCCACAAAAAATCTTTGGATTTTTTTGTATTAAATTCCAATCTATATACTTAAGTATCTGATTGCTGTTAAATCCTCCTATGACGGTGAGGATTGCCTTTACGTTTTCATCAGCAAATGCGTCATGTAAATCTTCAATGCGTGATTCAACTGATGATGATGCAAAATCATCGGTCTCATTTATATGTTTGCCAAAAGAGAGAGTTAATCCCATCTCCTCAAATCGTTTATTTGCTATTTGTCTTGTTTCTTCTCCAATAAGATTCAACGAGCGGGATGGAGCGATGACTCTTATCAAATCTCCCCGTTTTAGTTTTGAAGGAATGATTTTTTTCATTCAATCATTATATCAATTCTATTTGAACTTCCTTCGCACAAATTGGGGATGGTATTTACCTATTCAAGAAAGACTTATTTTTTCAAGAAACTTTTTTATCTCATCATCTTTTTTATCAAAACCATCCATATATTCAATTTCTTTAGAGTGGTATTGCTTTTCATGATGCTATTCCGTATTACCATTGGGTCAAATGCGTTATCTGTAAATAGATCAAAATCAATTGATCTTTGATGCCCAAGATGTAAAGCTATTGCGGTACCACCCACCAGATAATACGATGAAGAAAACGACTTGATAAAAGGAAGAAGCTGTTCCTGATCGTAATTCAAAACCTGTTTATTCATGTGTACCATTAAAATAACGCAAAAAATAAGACTGGATTGCCGGTTGATAATTTGTTCTGTTATTTTTCAGTGACTTATTAAACAATTCCGCGGTACCTTTTATCCCTTTAATCTTGATGAATAATTGTACATCTTCCCAATTTCCATAGTTTAGTATATGTTCCAAAACTGACTCTTCTGAAAGCTTATTCGGGTCTTTCACATACCACGCAAGATAAGGTTTACTATTGATAATAGTATTAACTGTCATACTATATTTTACCAATAAATAGAGTCATAATGAAAGAATCTTCTATGTACAAATTTAGTATGGCAAATTGTCTTCTGTTGCATTTCTTTCATGTTTCCAGTAGAGAACATTGCCGATACTTCCAATCACCAAAATACTGATGGAAATAATCAACGACGTGTTTGATTTTGAATCACCCAGGACGAGAGCTTGCGTTGGAAGGATAACCGTTGTTGGTTGAATACAAAGTGATGGAGTTGGGGTGTCTATATTTGTTCAGGTGTTGGAGTATTTACAACACTTCCGCCGGCTATTGTGGAAACTTCGTTTGAAAAGTTTCCTGGAGTGCATCCGTTGACCGCCTTAACTACGAAATAATACTTTTTTCCCGGTGATAATGAGCCCACCGTATATGAAGTGGTACCCTGACCACCGACATTTGGATTGCCATATATATATTGTCCGGATGTAAAACCATATGACAAGAGGTAATGACTTACTGGACTTGCCGCCCCCGTCCAGGTCAAAACTATTTGATTTGAGCCTTTAGCAAATGCCGATATGAGTTGTGGAGTACTTCCTGGAGGAGAATCGTAACAACCCGCAATGGTAAAGGTAATTTTCCCTAACGTATAAAATTTTATATTTGCAGTCGTGTCGGTAACATCTAAGTTATCTGTTTGAGCCTTTGATGATTTTATAGAAAAGAGTGCATGGCCATTTCCGTCGGTAGTACCAGATATTATCGTAATAGTGACTCCACTATTACTTGAATCCGAAAGCACTACCGAGTGGCCGTTTATCGGGTTACCCGAACTATCACGAAGGGTTACCGTAACGATGGCAGTGGTTTGTCCGTCTGCCGGAACTGATGAGTTCACACTCAAACTTGAATGACCTTCGTTTGGTGTGCTATCGGCACGTGTGGGAAGGGGAAGTAGAAAAAAAGAAAATAAAATAAAACAAATACTAATTACGAAGCATCCTTTACAAGACATACTTGGTTATATTAGAATTTTTTATTCTCACTTCTATTGAATTGAAAGCATTTTGTTTTTTAGTAGTGGAATGTCTTCCTGAAGCGTTTTCCAAACTACTTTAATATCAACCTCATCATATCCATGGATGAGAAAATTTCTCATTTCTATAGCTTCCTTTATAGGAAAATCGGAATGTTGTTCTAGAAAATCTTTTGAAATTCTACTTGCGGCCTCACCAATTATTTCAAACTGCCTTATTACCGCATCTTGTCTCATATCCTCGTTTCGAAAACTCTCAAAGCTAATATCTTTAGTGTATTCTTCAATCTTAATTATTGCATTTTGAATATCCTTTAGATAAATTGAGTTATCTTTTTTCATAAAGAGTAGTCAAATCATTAAAAATATAATGTTTAAGAGTTGATTTAATTTTATTCCTGAGCACAAGGTCAACTTTTTTATCAAAAACTTTTTCAAGCGCTTCCTGTACTCTTGCCAGCTCAAAATATGACTTTGTTTGTTCAAAGTCAACCAGAACGTCAACATCGCTATCTGGGTGCGCATCTCCTCGCGCTTGAGAACCAAAAAGGCCAATATATGAAATATTCTGTTTATTACAAACAATTTCTAGCAGATCCTGATTTATTGACATTTTCATATGTATCATTATATCAAATCAAACTTTTAAGCACTCCATAGAACTCGGATTGGTTTGAAGTAAACCTGATTATGTTATTGAGGTTTTTTAAAATGGATACCGAGCGCGAAGGCATATCAATCTCAGCTCCACCAAATAAAAATAACTTCATAAACAAATTATACTAAAAAGGTTCAAACCTTCTCCGCACAAATTTAGCATAGTAAATGAATTTATTGTTTGGCAGATTTCAAAACTTCATCAATTAAAAAAACCTGATTAGTTCGAAGAAGGGGAAGGTTATCTAGAGAAAAAAAACCATATTCCGATACTTCATGTGTTGGGGTAAAATCTCCCCCAATCAGGATGCCCGTATAGCAGAGATCAAGACGAGCCGTTTCACGGTCGGTACGGGTCTTGAGTGATTCATCCACACTCACTATTAAACCAGATTCTTCTTTTATTTCTCTTTCGAGAGCCTCTCGTGGATGCTCACCAGATTTTAAATATCCACCCGGCAAACTCCAAGCGTGTGGTCGGTAGGTGTGTTTAAAAAGAAGAACTTCTTTTTTTTCATTAAAAATAATACCAGTAACGCCAACTAAAAATTGGTCTTGAAGGAAACGCATTGCGAATAACTGCGTTCCTTTAGGAAGGTGTAGTACTTTCCAAAGTTGTGCTAACAAAGTTTTCATAGGGCGTTTCTATCGCCTGGTTCAATCCCTGAATCTTTTCCTAATTTTTCATTTTTTATTTCAAGTTGATGGACTCTTTTTGTTAGCTCAAGGACCTCATCTTTATTTTTTTTAATCTCTACGTTTTTTCCATGAAGAATAAACGACGTTGAAATTGATTGGATGAGAGAAACCAGATAAGAGAGAACGAGTCCTATCACGAGTGAACCCACGATTATATAAAAAAGGGGGATCCCTGAAAAAATAGTAAACCCTAAATTCACTGACACGGGTTGGAAATTATATTTTGAAATATAAACAAGCAATGAACCAACTACCAAGGATAAAATAAGAATTAACATATTATTTATCTCAAAATACCAAGGGCAATTATTCCTGTAAGGATCAAATATCCCGCAATCAAATAATTAAGGAATCTAGGAAACACAAGGATTAAGATACCAAACACGATTGATGTAACTGGGGTTAGGTTTGAAAATGAAATACTCATATAATTATCTGTTCCGGGCCATTCGGCCAATATAAATAACGACTATAGCACCTATAACAGCGACTGCTAGGCTATAGAGATTAAACCCGTTAACTCCTGACTGTCCTAATTGGTTCATGATAAATCCACCGACAATTGCACCGATGATTCCCATGATGATATCTGATATCGTCCCCTGGCCATGATCCGTTTTCATAATAATTGATGCAATCCATCCTGCTAACGCTCCGAATATGATCCAAAGTAAAATTCCCATAGGTATAAATGATTAATTAATAATTTTGCTCATTTCGACTGTTTTACGTTCACATCTATCTTATTAGGTATGTTTATCTGAGGAGCTTGAAGCCCCATATTTCGTATTGCAGGCAAACCATAATACAGAAGTATCAAAACAAATCCTATTAGGACAATGATTCCTACCAAAAAACTTGGTCCGCCGGAATCATTTGTATTTGTTGGTGTTGGACTATTTACTATAGTAGTCATAATGATTTAACTGCATTGTTAACTTCTTTTGTTGTTTTATCGAGTGAGCTTTTAGCTGAAGCGACTACTTTTTTTACTTTCATCTTGTCAGCTAAGATTCTTTTTTCTAGTATTTTTTTCTCAAATTCTATTTGTTTTTGAGTTTTTTCTACATAATGAGTTACATCATCTCTAACTGTATTTGCTGCTTTTACAATTTTTTCTCTGTTTTTTTCATCGGAGAGTACTACTCCCGCAACAGCTATTCCAGCCCCCACAACCGCTCCAGCAACTGCAACGACCACAGGATTGATGCCATCCTTCGCTCCACCTTGTTTACTCATTTTTTGATCATTCATATTGTTTGATAATTAATTAATAACTGAATAATTTTTTATTCTGTCTCGATGTCTCTTGGCGTTATAGGATAGATAATCTCCAATAAATAGACCAATCCCCACGCGACACAAAGATACACAATTCCGGCAATTATCGTTGACCATTCAACAATAGAACTTCCCGTTGCTGATATTCCTACAACTCCGCTAAAAGGAATCGCAAGGGGAGCGGTTATAGAATAAATAAAACTCGTAAACCCAACATATTGATTAGCCCCAAGCATCTTAAGAACGACTCTAAAAATAAGCAATACCTCAATAAACCCTAAAATGTACCAAATAATCTGATTAAATCGCAAAATAGTTTTCTTTTTTTCATATACTTTTTGGGGCGCTTCTCCCACAACTTCAGGTTCGGTTTGTTTTATTGTTTTTTTAACGACTTTCACCGGGGTCTGGTTTTCGACGATTGTCACTTCTTCTTGTGTTGTCATATATCGCCAGTATAAGATGAAGTCTAGAAATACGATGTAATGTGAGGAGTACTTCTGGTGTGAGCGAGATTACATGAATTAAGTACTAAAAATTATGATTTTGTTCTATCGACAGTTAATTCAAGTTCAAGATTTGCAATATTCGCAAATTGCATGGAATGATCAACATATTTGACAAGTCCTTTCTTTTCCAGTACTCCGATTTCAATACTTGCTGTTTCTCGAGCGACTCCAACAAGAGTTGCAATATCCTGTTGCGTAAAACGATGATTGACAATTACTCCTTTAGATTTTTCTTCTCCAAAGTGTTTGGCTATATACAGAAGTACAGAAATAACTCTTCGATAGGCGTCGCTAAACACAAGGTGCTCAATACGAGAAAGTGTCTCGGCATAGTCTCCCAGAAGCTTGCTCATGAGCTCAAGAATAATCGTTGGCTTATCTTTAATAAACTCCACAACCTGCTCTTTTGGGGCACGTCCTACCTCAACTGAAGTTAATGCTTCGTAAAAATATATGTTCGGTGCACCATTGATTGCCCATATGAGGGGAAAATAGGTGATAGGCTTGAGAATTTGAAGAGTAAGCTCTATGCCTGTTTTGGAAATAGTGTATTGTCGCACATATCCCTTTGTCAAACAAAAGATGCCTTGAGGATTGTCGTCTGCTCTAATAAGATTTTCGCCTTTTTTATATTCACGGGTAGAGAACTGCTTATAAAATATTTCAAATTCTTTCGTCCGATCGATATTCATTGAAAAATATGAGGGGGCTAATAGTGATAGTATACTATATAAAGTAGGATAACTAGCCGGTTTTCTTTTTTCCTATCTTCCACACGCCCTTCTCCCGAAAGGCTGGAATTGTTTGTCTTCTTGCAGTATTTAAGAGGGCGGGAAATGAACTATTTTTATCGTCAACATATTTAGAGAGAGGGACAATCTCAAGTCCATCTAAATAGGCAAGACGTTTATGAAGTGATTCAAGAACTGCAAGTTCAACGATACGAATCATAGGTTTTGAGTTGTGAGAATTATCGAATGATCGGAAGGCCGAATAATAAGACTCTTTTTCTTTATTACGTACGATAATGGGAGGGAAACTTTCACGAATGAGTAAATAGTTATTTATTACTCTTCCAATTCTCCCATTCCCGTCAATAAATGGGTGGATACTTTCAAATTCGGCATGTAACTGTGCAATTCTATGAATGAAGGGAGTTTTTATTTCAGAGCTATAGCTAATCAATATTTCTTGAATACGTGGTTCAATATACTCAGGCGGTAAGCCGATATGACCTCCCACTCGTACCATCTCATTATCTTTACGAAATCTTCCTGCAACGTTATCTCGAATATTTGTGACAAGCATTTTATGAAGAAGTAAAATCATATCAATAGTAAGCGGCTTTAGTGGTGCCGTTTTTTTTATATAACCATACACCTGAGCCAGATTCTTAGCTTCAAAAACTTCCCTAAGCGTTATATGTCTGCTTATCTCGAGTTGAAGAAGAATCCTTTCAGTTTCAGGAAGAGAGAGGGTAGAGTTCTCGATCGCATTGGAGTTATATACTCGCTCAGCAATTTCCACCTCATCCACCATTTCAAGGAGAGATTCCTTGTTATTGTATTTAGTTTGATAGTGGGCAAACAGCTTTGATATCCTCTGTAATCGTGTTAATCTCATAGTTATATTGTACTATATTAACGATATAATGTCAATGGATAGTTAATATATGCAATAAATATACCTACATTAACGATATATAGACTGTTATATCAACATAATCGTGAAAAAAGGCTAAATAGTATACTATTTTCACGGTTTTGGCTATTTCTATAGCAATCGAACCTTCTACACAATCGGGTATCGAATGGTATCCGACGCACAAATTTAGTATGGTGAATGTCAATTTTTGGTTAGTGATATAATAGGATCATAACTATGAAAGAACTGTATAAAAAAATCCTTTCACAGATAAAAAAAAATAATATCCAATTTATCAGATTTGTTTGGTGTGATAATGCTGGAATTACTCGAACAAAGGCTGTTCACGTAAGATATGTATCTGACTATTTCAATGATGTCGGAGTTGGAATAGCCATGGCTCAACAGGCGCTTCCAGTAATGTATGATGCTCCTGCTCCTAATTCTGGTCTTACTCCAGCGGGTGAGGTTTTTATGAGGGCTGATTGGACTACTTTCAAAGTATTATCTTATTCTCCTGGTCATGCAAGAGTTTTTACTTACATATTTAATGACGGAAGGCCGTGGACACAATGCCCTCGATCGTTTCTTAGCAAGGTAATTAAAAAAGCATTGAAATATAATTTAAGTTTGAAGGTTGCTTTTGAAAATGAATTTTATTTGCTTAAATTGAAAGATGGAATGGTTCAGCCATTTGATCAATCTTTATTCGCTCAGACATATGCCCTTGATAACGCAAACACAGTAATTACAGATATTATAAATGCCCTATCCGCACAGGAAATTTATCCAGAGATGCTCTACGCAGAATCAGGAAGTGGACAATTCGAAATACCCGTAAGGTATACCGATGTTTTGGGTGCGGCAGATCAACAGATTGCTTTTAAGGAGACTGTCCGAGGTATCGCTCAAAAGTTTGATAACGTTATTGCTTCTTTTGTTCCAAAATTATTTAGTGACAAGGCAGGTAGTGGGGCGCACCTTCATTTTAGCTTATGGGAAGATGAGAAAAACATCACTCCTAGTTCAAGTAATAATAAAATTATTTCAAAAAAAGCACAGTCATTTATTGCAGGGATTCTATTTCACTTACCTGCTTTGATGTGTTTAACCACACCAAGTACAAATTCATACAAAAGAATTAAACCAAGGTTTTGGAGTGGGGCTTATCAATGTTGGGGATATGGAAATAGAGAAGCCGCAATTCGCATTCCACAAACTGATGGTACTAATCCAATCACCAACATTGAATTAAAAACAGTGGATCCAACTTGTAATCCTTATTTAGCCATTGGGGTAATGATAAGCGCTGGTCTTGATGGGTTAGAGAAGAAAATGAAGTTGGGTAATCCAGTTAATAAGGATCCAGCTGATTTAACTAAAGACGAATTACTAGAAGAAAATATTAACCTTCTTCCTTCCAATCTGGGTCAAGCAATCGATCATTTTAAAAAAGATCGAGTAATCCTTGATATGTTGGGAAAAGATTTAGCACAGTCATTTTTAGCAGTACGCAAGGCAGAATGGGAAGCAATGAAAGATTTTAGTATTGAAGAAGAATCAAAAATACTTCTTGAGAGGTATTAATCCTCAGATATGTAACAAATAGTTCTTAAAAAGAACATTCTTCGAATGTTTTTGGCGTAGTAGGATCAAAACTTTTTATATTGTCACGAAGGGCTAAAGTAGTATTTTTATATTTCTTCTATCCTAAGTCCACAAGATTGGATAACTTTCAAACTTTGGAATGAGATGAAGTGGTTGAATATCTTGAATATTGCTTGAAGCAAGTACAATAATTTCTTTCTTTGAGTTAGATGAATAAAAAAGGTGTATTGTTAAAAAAGGTGTATTTACAAATTCATGTTATAATCAGAACATGGATGTTCTGTCGCCTGACTTTCGCAAAACATCAATTTCCTTCGTAAATTAGCTTCAATTGTTTAAATTTCAGGGCACTAACAGTTATATTTTTGTCCATTTGTCACCACTTTGTCATTCCCGCGTCGTCCAAAGGGCGATTGACCTTTGGTCAAAAGGCGGGAATCCAGGCTAAATATTCATTTTTAAATATGGTAATTATAGTCTGGATCCCCTTCTTCCCTTCGATTTCACTCAGGGTAAACACGGGGATGACACATAAAACTACAAAAAAATAAAAATCTGACACTAAAATAATAAAAGTCAGATTGAGTAAAGTATCAAGCGGAGCCACAAATTCCTAAAGATATCCACAATTTACTACAAAAACTGGAGTCAGGACACTAATTTGCGAAAGTCAGGTGTTATAATCAGAACATGGATGTTCTGTCGGTAAAACAATTAGCTGTTCCTGTATTAAAACGGCACGGTATCGTAAAAGCTTCTTTATTTGGATCTGTAGTGAGAGGAGGTACTCATAAAGATAGTGACGTTGATATGCTCGTTGAAATACCCCATATTTATAGGGGGTTAGATTATTTTGGATTTAAAAGCGATCTACAAGAGGAACTAGAGGATAAGCTGCATAAGAAAGTTGATTTGGTAGAGTATCATTTGGTTAAACCAAGTTTAAAGAAATATATTTTACCTCAACAAATTCAAATCTTATAAAATGAAAAAAGATCCAAAGGTCTATTTAGAAGAAATTATCGAATCGATCGACAGGATTGAAGAATACATTAAAGGAATGAATTATGAAAATCTTGAAGAGAACCAAGCTATACAAGATGCTGTTATGAGGCGATTACAGATTATTGCCGAAGCTGCAAAGAGAATTGATGAGTCAATCAAAACCACAAACTCCCATATACCATGGGCTAAAATTAATGGATTAAGAAATGTCATTGTCCATAATTATGATGAAGTTGATCTAAAAGCTATCTGGGATACAATCATGATCGATCTACCTAAAACAAAAGATGATTTTGTAAAACTCAAAGATGCTTTCAACCAGAGTTTTCTTTAAATTTAGTCCATTCTCCATTCACGTATTAATCTCAAAAATAGAACCTTTTTGTGTTGCTATGAAGGGCTAAAAATGTACTTATGTATGATTGACTTCCGCCAGGCTTTCTTTAAGTATAAACCGAAGAGTCTTCTTTCCTACAGTTGTTTTGAAATATTTCTCTCTCCGCGCTGCATCGTGTTTGGATAGGTAATATTCACAAAATAATAAGGTAAATGGTCTACGCGGTTCAGTTGCTTTTGAATTGCCAGAAATATGTGAAGTTAATCTCTCGTGTAGATTAGTGGTATAACCAATGTAGAATTCATGATCTTTGAGACTGACAAGAACGTAAATACAGTATTGAAGTTTTTTCATAACGTTTTTATTGTAGCGTTTTTTTCTGACTCTTGTTTCAGAGTCATTTAGAGCCATGTAGTAGATGCTTCTCATCACTACATGGCCATGAAGTGATCGCGAAACGATCTACTTCATGGTCCAGAGCAATGGATTTATGGTGAGCTTGTCGAACCAGGACGTCAGAACCTTCACCGCACAGATTTAGAATCGTAAATTGTTGTAAACGATTTAATACACATCGCTGTGATACAATGGGGTTATCTATGAAAACAGCAACAGACGACGGCGTGCCGCTGCAACATTCAATTTCCCCATAACCTTCAGGTGTATTAGTTGCCTGCAAGGGTGCAGGGACCAATACAAATATGATTCCTTTTTTGAGCGTAACAATTTTTCTTCTTGGCTATGTGGCCATTTCTCAAGAGCATGTGATAAAGGTGAGTAAAACATCTATAAGCCTTATATTAGCAGTCCTTTTGTGGCTCTTAGTTGCTGTTGGGGGGACAACTGGAATTGGTCCTGCTCTTTCTGAATCGGGTGGGGAGATTTTTGGGCTTGTTATCTTTCTTCTTTCAGCCATGACTCTTGTTGAAATCCTTACTCATTATGGACTCTTTAATTTTGTCTATCAAAAACTTGCGGAGCTCAATTTAGATGATAAAGCTCAATTTACTATTATCACGTTTCTCGCTTTTGTATTTTCCGCATTTCTTGATAATTTAACAACAACCATTATTTTTCTCCAAATCTCAAGACGATTCTTCAAGGGGAAGAATCTAGTGAGATCAGCATCTGCAATTGTCATCGCTGCAAATGCGGGTGGAGTATTCTCTCCTATCGGAGACGTCACCACTACTATGTTGTGGTTGGCCAATAAGTTCACCGCCCAAACGATATTCATAGAAGGGTTTCTTCCATCTTTAGTTGTTTTTATTGTAAGTACGGTTCTTATTGGTCGCACTATTGTGAAAAGTACTCTCGATAAAATTGAAAAAATTAATAAGCTGGGGAAGACTGATTGGATAGTAATTTCTTTGTGTTTGTTTTCCTTTCTATTTCCACTCCTTATGACGCTCATCCATCTCCCCCCTTATTTTGGGCTCTTGCTTGGACTCGGTATGGTGTGGCTATTGGTTGACTTGGCAAAGCTTCGTTCTTCACAAAGCGCAAGTCTTTCAGTTTCGATTGAAAAGTTTTTTCAAAAGACCGATATAGCTAGTCTCTATTTTTTTATCGGCATCCTTCTTTCAATAAGTGCACTCAGCCATTTAGGAATTCTTGAGGCGGTGTCCCAAAAAGTATTTACCGATACTCCATCAGTATCAAGAATTATCATGGGTAATGTGGCAATTGGAGGATTATCAGCTATATTTGACAATATTCCGCTCACCGCAGCAGCGATGGAAATAATTAAAACAACCGATCCAAGCCTATGGGTATTACTTGCCCTCACTGCAGGAGTAGGAGGCTCACTACTTTTAATTGGATCTGCTCCTGGAATTATAGCGATGGCTATTGTGGATGACTTGACATTTAAGTCCTATTTAAAAATAGCATCACTTCCGGCACTGGTCGCATACGTATTAGGGATACTCACTTGGTATTTACAATACAATATATTCAAATAAAGATTCAGCTATTTATTGAGTTCCTAAATAGATAAAGAGAAGAATAATCAACCCGAGCCCAATCCATCGAGAGGGTTTCTTTCCACTGTAATGGCTTAAGATCACAGCAAATCCAAATGAAGCACCAATGAGCCATATCCAGTCTTTCAAAGGTACGACAAATCGTGATGGGAAAAGAAGAATGATTCCTCCAACAAATAGCAAATTGTATACATTACTTCCAATGATATTCCCAATAGTCAGTTTTTCTTGGTTGTCTTCTTGACTGAAAAGGGTGGTTAATAGCTCAGGAAGAGATGTTGCAATGGCCGTTAAGGTAAGTCCAAGAATAGTGGTTGATATCCCTGAAATCTTGGAAATCATTTCTACAGAATCTACTACTAAAAATCCTCCTGCGATAATGCCGATGAGTAGTATCGGTACAAAGAAGATAGTAGTTAAATCTAGAGAACGGCTTTTTATCGACTTAAACTTCTTACTATCTTCATAGTCCCGTCCAAGAACTCCCAATCTATATTCAACTATGCTAAAAAGGGCAGCAAGGCCAATAAGGAATAGTCCAGAGGTGGACTTTGGGACGTTTATAAATTGTGTGGAGAAAAATATCATGGTAGCACCAAGCATAATAAGCACATTTTGTTGTGTTTTACGAGTACCAATCCTCAGTTTTCCGCTAAAAATCCCAACAGGAAATACCATTAAAATATTCATGATATTCGATCCAATTATATTCCCCATTGCAAGACCTATATCTCCTCGGTACGCTGATATAGCGGAAACAATAAGCTCAGGAAGTGAAGTGCCCAGTGCAACTAGAGTGGCCCCAATAACAAAAGGGGAAATTCGGATTACCTGAGATATTCTTTCTGCTAACTTAACTAGTTTTTGGGTACTAAAAAGTAACAGAACTATACCAATAATAAATTTTGCAGAAGTTTCATACATACACTTAGTATATAGTAAAAATGAGCTTGGTAAGTATACAAAGACGTTAAGGAAAATTATAAAGTACACATAACTCAATATCACTTTCCCATTAATACTTCAATTTCGAGATTACATTGAGCTTTACTCAGAAAGTAATAGATTTATTTATTCAATTTTTCTCCTTTCAGGTTTTGCAAAATAGTGTAAAATACGGTCAGTATGGACACAGTACAAAATAAAACATCAGAATCCGCAGAAAAAATCGTAATTCAAAGTAAAACGAAGCTACAGACTAATATTAGTAGTAAGTATATGTATACGAAATTTTCTGCCGTAGTACCATCCTATAATGAGAACCCTCAGTTTGTAAAAATTGTTTCTGAATTATTTAAAATTCCCCAACTTGATGAGTTGATATTTATAGATGACGGGAGTACAGATCAAACACAAGAAACGGTTAAACAATTCCAAAGTGATAAGCGCTTCATATATATAAGATTGTCAAAGAACAAAGGTAAGGGTAATGCTTTAAAAACAGGCGTACAAAAAGCAAAAAATGAGATTGTTCTCTTCTTGGATGCTGATTTAGGCCAAATTACTAGTAGAAAGATATTTAAGATTGTAGAACCTGTTTTGCTGAATGAGGTTGACATGAGCAGAGGTTCTTTCAATCGAAAACGTGGACGAGTAACTGAATTTGCTGTCAAACCAATGATGGAAATACTCTTTCCCAGTTTATATTTTAACCAACCAATTAGTGGGCAAATATGTGCAAAAAAAAGCTTCTTAATAAATGCTGAATATGCTGAGCGATACGGAGTTGATATAGGTTTACTTTTTGATGCAATAGAATCTGGACAAAGAATTATTGAAGTCCATATAGGAAACCTCATCAATAGAAAAAATTCAACAGAAACAGTCAAAGAAATGAGTCGACAAGTACTTGAGACTATGATTTCACGAGCGGGGCTTATCCGTCATAAATATAAGCTTGTTTTATTCACATTAGACAATACACTCATTGATGAGGCAGCAACAGGAACATTGTTAAGAGAGCTAGGAATTGAGGAGCAAGTAAAAGGTAATTATTCACTATTGAATGAAGGAAAAATAACAGCGAAAGAGTATTTAGAAAAAAACGCTATGCTTTATGCAGGGAAGAAGCCATCGGTCATATCAAAAATGAGTGCAAACTTACCTATAGTCCGGTATGCATCCGAGGTAATAAAAGCATTAATTCGTAGAAAATATCGAGTAGGAATAATTAGTTCAAATTTTTCACCAATCGTACAATCATATGCTACTAGATTAGGGGTTCATTTTTATGATTGTGTTGAACTAGAACAAAAAAATGGAAAATATACAGGCATTATCAAAAAAAAGTCTATTAATTGGTTAAGCGATACTTTCGATGAGAGTTTTTCTAAATCTTTTAATAAGGTTGTCAAAGCAGAAAGAATAAACTCATCAAAAACAATTATGGTGGCAGGTAATGAGCGGTGTCTTGCAGTCTTTAAGCCTGCAGGACTTAGCATAGCGTATAAAGCGAAGAATAAAAAACTCAAAGAGGCTGCTGATAAAACAATTCATGTATTGGCTGAGTTATTAGCAATCATTGAATAATGATATTATTAACTCGACATGCTAAATCCGCTCATAATCGGGATAATATTTTTGCCGGTATCAAAATAAACTCAGAACTGGTAGATGAGGGACGAGAGAACACAAGTAAACTAGCAACGAAGATTTTCAGTAAATATAATTTTGATGTGATAATTTGTAGTACTCTTCTGCGAACATATCAAACAGCTCAGATCTATCAAAAACTACACGAAAAAAAATATAGAAAAAGCATTTTGATTGTTAAGACTCCATTGTTGAATGAGGTTAATGTTGGAGTTATTAGCGGATTGTCGCCGACTCAAGTGAAGTTAGAATACCCGATGGAATACAACAACATTCAATCAAAGTTTTTTAAAGATTGGACTTTTACCCAAGGAGACACACCAGAATTACTTTTTCAGAGATATCTAGCATTAAGGGAATTCATATCTAATTTTCATCAAAAAAATATATTATTGGTTGGTCATGCAATGTTTAACAAAGTCATATTGTATAACTGGTTGGATCTTACCGATATAAATTTTGGTCATGACCTATTTATTGAATTATCAGAAATATCAAGAAAGAAATGAGAAATAAATCGATATTATTTTTTGGCTGGTATTTTTATCCCAAAGTTGGTGGAGCAGAGACGATCTTACTTAGCCAAGCTCGGGAGTTAGTTTCTCGAGGATATAAAGTATCTGTTATTGCTTCAGTATTAGATAACAATGATGAATGTGACCAAGAGATATTCGGAATTAAAATATTTCGTCGGAGTTATATAGATTCACGGTTACCACAAAACCCTCAAGTCATTCAACAAGATTTATCAATGATAATAAATAAGATTAAACCAGGGATATTTCACTTCCATAACGGGTCATATCCATCAGGAGCTCCCGACAAGTCAATTGGAGTTAAAACCATATTGGAAATATTCCAAATAGTGAAGAAGCTCGGAGTACCCATTATTGAACATGCTCACAATGCTCAGCTAAAAGATCCAGAAGTAACCAGGCCGCTGCGGAATTTACCTTGGGATTATTTAATCTGCGTTAGTAATTTTGTTCGCCAAGAATGGGAGAAGTTAGGAACGAATGCAAAACAACTACGAGTAATCCACAATGGCATAGATTGGCAACTTTTTTCAACCGCCACACCTGAAATCTCTATAACAAAATACATGGGTCTTAATACCACTGTTCTCTTTAGTCCGGCCAGGCTGTTTAGCCTAACTACAGGAAAATTAAATAAACAAAAAAATTTAAAACTAGTTTTTGACGCTTTAGGTATTTTAATTAAGAAAAAAATAGAGAATTTTGTTTTTATAAGTATTTTTAATGAAGTTTACGGGAGTAAAATATCAACAACAGCAAAACAATTAATAGACACAATTATCAAAGAAAAGGACCTTAATGGAAAAGTAAAATTTATACATATAATTAGTCCTGATAAAATGCCTGGGTTTTATGCCGGAGCAGATATAGTTTGTGTTCCCTCACTCTATGAAACATTTGGATTAATGTATCTGGAAGCAATGGCAGCAGGAAAAGTAGTAATAGCCTCAAATACAGGAGGACCAAAGGAATATATAAGAAATAATGAGAATGGCTTCTTCGTAAATCCAACGGACGCACAAGAGCTAGCAAATCTACTCTCAAACCTAATTCAAAATAGAGATCGTCTCCAAAAAGTTGGGCACCAAGCAAAAATTGATGCAAAAAAATACTCTATAAAAAAAATGGTTGATGAATTAGAAAAGATATACGTGGAATTGTTATAAACTAGCAGAATATGTAGCTATGGGAGTTAAGGTTGGCTCATTATTTCCTTGGTAAATAAAAGAACGTTGTAATGTGGTTGTGTCTTCTGAATCAGTACTTTTAATTTTAATTTGTATGACTCTGACTCCATTCGCTAAGTTATACAAACAAATATTGTTATTCGTATAGTTTGACCAATCTCCATTATCTAAATGATATGACCATTTTATTGAACAATATTTCTCCTCTGAGGAAATGGTAACACAGACTGGATTAATTGAAATAACTTCGTTCTCTCTGGGAGAAATAATTGAGACAGGCCCAATCGTCTTAATACAAGGCGACATCGTTGTAGAAATAACTCCTGTGGGGGTGTTTATTGGTTCTGATGAATATATTGTTGGTAAATTAGTATCTTTTTGTTTGTCTCCAGTAATAACTATTTGGATGGGTATAGTCGTTGTAATAGGGAATTGTTTTTGTGTATTATTCTTTTGTTGATTAAGGTTATTCAAATTAAGAATAATTACGGTAAGCATTACCGGCACGGATAGAATCGCCGTGACAAACTCAACATGAGTCTTCTTATCGGGTAATCTTCTTGCCCATTGAATTACTTTATTCACAGTATTTTTCATTATTATGTAGATATAGCTCAATTATACCACTTTATGGTAAAACAACGGTCTAGAGATATCCTCTCGGTTATAATTTCTTTTTTGACCCGTCATATCAAATATTTGGGCAGTCAAAAGATATAGTAAAAAGTACGATGAGAAACTATACATTGGCCAACTTTGTTATTATCTACAAAAAAGACATTTATCAGGGTGATGAATTGAGAAGGCAATTTTATGAAGATTTGAAGGCAAATAAAACTTTCAAATTACTTGAAAGCACAGATTATAAAATAGTAAGGAATGAAAGCGGTTTGAATAGGAATTTGATAGATAAAGTTGGATATATTGTCTTATCAGGTAAATGTGAAACCTATGGCGGAGGAAGGTTTGTGTCAGCTTACAAACTGAGCACGGGATAAAAAATACTATTAAAAGGAAATATAGATATTGGCGGAACGATCTATAAGGGCTTGTCTGAAACTGGCAATGCGCTTGGAGGGGTAAGAGGAGTATTTGGCGTTAATAATCCAACCTTAGTAGTTGAATTTGGAGATGATGATGTGAGCGTTGCAACCTCTTTAGAGAGACTATCTAGCATAGGATTTTTTGATATGAAAATGGGAGAATTTAGAGCAAATAGCAAATTTTAAATAAAAATATTTCCATGGTTCGAAACTTCATTTGTTTTCATGAAGGGCTAAAGTAGCGTTTTTGTGAGATTTATCTCTACCAGGCTTTCTTTGAGCATGAGTCGTAGAGTTTTTTTCCCGACAGTTGTTTTGAAATACTTCTCACGTCTTGTTGCATCATGTTTTGAAAGATAGTATTCACAGAATAGTAAAGTAAAAGGTCTCCGAGGTTCTGTTGCTTTTGAATTACCGGAAATATGAGAGGTGAGTCTTTCATGAAGATTAGTAGTGTAACCAATATAAAAATTGTTATCTTTGAGCGAATAAAGAATATAAACACAGTATTGGAACTTGTTCATTACACAATAAGTATAGAAGTTTTCTTGACTCTTAAAGAGTCATATTACAGCTATGAAGCAGAACAGAGTTCGCTTCATAGCCATGAAGTGATCGCTTTAGCGATCTACTTCATGGTCCAGAGCAATGGAGGGCGTTAGAACCTTTTATGCACAAATTTAGTATAGTAAATTACTATTTTTACTAGAATCATTTCTAAAGTTTAGCATGTATGTTAAATGTTAAAATGAATCATTGTTGGGACTATTGAATTAGCTTTTCTGAATATGAGCACAATAACAGATTTATCAAAGAAAACATTTGATTGGATTAAAAACAGATTTAAAGAATTAATTCCAAGGATAATAAGTGATATATCACTTTTAAGCCTTATTGATGTCCAAGAAATTGTAGTTCCGAATATTCAATTAACATTCGATTATCTACTATTAATTACAGCAGCTTGTATTGTGAGTACTCTTGGTCTCCTTATGAACTCGACACCAGTTATTGTAGGAGGGATGATTATCTCTCCACTCATGTGGCCCATTGTAGGGATCTCATATGGTCTTTGGCAGTCGAAATCACATTTTCTATGGAAAAGTATTCGTTTACTTGGTTTATCAGTAGTGTTTACTCTTCTTACGTCTGCATTGTTAACTTTTTTTTCACCCATAAAAATAATAAATG
>Ga0210053_1001577_pt1 | contig 20799 bp, 14 predicted proteins | sample CryGeymeta201512_FD_185467 | JGI IMG/M metagenome (GOLD analysis project Ga0210053, IMG submission 185467) | Groundwater microbial communities from Crystal Geyser aquifers in Utah, USA - Crystal Geyser metaG 2015-12 (SPAdes) (version 2) | ecosystem: Environmental > Aquatic > Deep subsurface >... | reverse complement strand
CCTTTGCCACCAAAGTTTGTTTTTTCCAACAATTTTACCCTCTTTATCTTTTTGAGAAAAACTGATTGCAAATAATTCTTTATTTTGTTCAAATAGTTTTAGCTCGTTATAAAACTTATCATCATATAACAATACATCGTCATTTAATAATAGTAGGTATTTCTCATGGCTTTTTTGTACTCCAATATTAACACTTCTTGCAAATCCAAGGTTTCTATTGTTTTGAATTAAACAAATATTTGAATACAGCGCAAGTTTTTTTGTTAAATCATTATTAGGATTGTCATTAATAACAATAATTTCACAATCTTTAAAGTATTGATGATTGTGTTTCAAATTGACTAAAAAACCCACAGTATGATTATAAGTTGGAATGATGACTGATATCATGGTTTTAATTTCCCCTCTCGAGAGGGGATCAAAGGGGTGTGTTAAAAACTTATAACTTCCTTAACTCTTTTTTCAAACATCTTGTAATTAAAATTATCCTTAACAAAAGAGTGTCCATATTTGATTATATTTTGTGCTTTGCCACAATCAATCATTTTTCTCAGTAAATCATCAGTATTGTCGAACAAGAACCCGTTTTTATTATCTTGGATAATTTCTCTTGAGCCCCCAGCGTTATAACAATAGGTCAAACAGCCTGCTGACATTGCCTCAAGCGGAGTTATTCCCAGGTGCTCCACTAATTCAGGGGTTGCGTTTTCATCAACTCCATATCCGGCAAAATGCCAAAAATACTTTGCTTTTTTGTAAAGATTAAAAAGTTTAGGGAATGGAAGGTTTGGAACAAAAATAATATCGGTTTTATTTCCAACGAGTTTTCTCAGACTATTTAGATATTGCTCATCTTCTTTTCTCAAGCCGCCAGCCAATATTAGTTTAAAGTCTTTATACAGTGAATTGTCTTGTTTAAGTTTGTTGAACGCTTTGATAATTTCGGATTGTTTCTTTGAGTGAAGATGGCCAAAAAATCTACCAACGGATAGAATAATATTTTCTTTTTTGAGTTTGAGCTTGTTTATGTCTAAGTTAATAAAATCATTAGATATATACGGGTAAATCACTTGATTTTTTATTCCCCATTTTGTTAGCCATGATTGAGTGTACTTTGAATTGCAAATAAAGTTACAGTTTTTTGTTTTTAACCGATTAATAAAATTCATCTGATATAAACTTTTTTGTGGCACCATACAAAAAATAAAGTTTTTTTTAGCTGTGGATAGAAAATAACTTCCATCGGTTACATAGAAAAACATATCAAATTGTTTAAGATTATTGGCTCTATTTAATATAAATGTCATTCTGGCTTGACCAGAATCTTTAAAAGTATTAGGTAGCCAGTTTATTTTATTACTAAATTGAAGCGAAAACTGCTCCTCAATTTTTTTTTGGAGGTTGGTGTCCCAAAAAATATTAATTTCATATTCTTCTTTTTCCAATACCTGTAAAATCGAAAGAATATGTTTTTCTCCACCACCTAAAACATCAAGGTATGGACTATAAAGAGCGACAATTTTTCTTTTCATAGAGTAATAAATAGGTAATGGTTTTGGAAAAAGCCTGATAGATGCTTTCCATTATACCAATAATACCGTCCATAAACCCTTTTTTAACAATCAATCGTCTGAAAAGTTCGCCGAAAAACTTTCTAAAAAAAGTAATAGTTGCAACTGGTTTATTGGCCTTAAGTAATAAATCAGACTCAATATTTTCAAAATTAATTGTCTTATCAACCATAGTTTCCAAATCTCCGTGGAAAAAGTGGAGTAGTGGCTGTTGGAGAAAGCCGCGGTCTCCTTTAATTATCGGTGTTGAATGAATTTGAGTTGGCCAATCGACAAAAAACCGTTTATTGATCAGTCTAATTTGTTGGTCAGGCCACCAACCACCGTGTTTTAGCCACTTTTTCCCGGCAAAGATGTTTTTCCGGGAAATCTTATAATAAGAATTTTCAATTTTTAATTTGTAATTTTTATTCAATTTTAAATTATTAATTTTAAATTTATTATTGATTTCAAATTTCGAATTTCGAATTTCAAATTGTGTGATCGTTGTTGTTATTTCTTTCGCCAGTTCCTCCGTAATTCTCTCATCCGCGTCCAAAATAAATACCCAGTTAGTTTTGGCCTGTTCAATGCCAAATTTACGCGCCGGTTCGACATACTGTGAATAAGGGAAGTTATACACTGTAACATTATGCTCTTTAGCTATTTGAGTAGTTTTATCCTGGCTTTCCATGTCAATAAGGATGACATTATCTGATAGAAGTTTTGCTGACATAATGCAGTCAATAATATTCTTTTCTTCGTTATGGGTATAGATTAGTACGGTAATTGCTTTTTGCACATAAATATTCTATCATAGTGAGAATAATATGGTCAAAAATAAAGAAAATAATATTCTTTCAATAAACCTAATTGTTAAAATTTTATCCTTAATTGTTTTTTTAATTAGCCTATTTTTTGCTTCTTGGTTCGCTCTTCATGGAGATATTATTTTTCATACTGATATCGCTCGTGACTTTCTACTTTTGGAAGATGTTGTCAAGTATAAGCCAATTACTTTAATTGGACCTCGTTCTGGGGGTATCCCGGGTGTTTTTCACGGTCCTGCGTGGACATATCTTAATCTTCCGGCTTTTATCATAGGAGCTGGTAATCCCGCTGTAGTTGGGTGGTTTTGGGTTGTTCTCTTTGTTTTGAGTTGTTATGCAGTTTATTTTGTTGGAAAAAAAGTTTTTTCACCGGAAGTTGGTTATATTGGTGCAGCTTTGACTGGGGTTGGTTTGGCTTTCTCAGTTTCTAGTTTTTTCAATCCAGTTGGCGCAGTAATTCTTGCCCCGCTTTTTATTTATACTTTTTATCAATATTGGCTTAGCCAAAAGAATAAATATTTGCTTTGGACAGTTTTAGTTCTAGGTTTAATGATTCAGTTTCAGATGGCTTTTGCAGTCCCGATTTTAGTTCTTTTTATTCCTCTAGTTTTATTTTTAATTATTAAAAATCGTAAATTTGTTCACATTCTGTCCTTACTTATTATTCTAATTCCTCTTTCAACTTTTATTTTATTTGATTTAAAACATCAGTTTCTTCAGACAAAATCAGTAATGAATTATACTACCGGAAAAGAAAATACCGGTAAAGTTGATAAAAAACTTGATGATATTATTAGAACGAGAATTCGTTCCACCTATACTGATGGAGTTGGATTTGTAACAAAAAATAATAATTGGATGTTGTATTTGTTAGTTATCCCACTTTTTTATAGTCTAGTTGTTTCTTTCAAGAATAAAAAACTTTACAATAAGCGTCTTTTTCTCCTTTTAATCTTATATTTTTATTTTGGTTATTGGATAATGACAATTGGATATCGTGGAATGATGTGGGGCTATTATTATTGGCCCTTTCTTGGTTTAGTTGCCCTAACTTTAGCCTCAACTTATGATTTTATTGACAAACGTTTATTTATTATAATTTTCATAATCTTTAGTTTTTATAACATACGATATGATTATCTGGGCTTTTTTAAACCAGAAAGTTATTTTGGTGGAGATGGAGGATCGTGGAAGTTTAATTATCTTGGAGCAAAGCGTATCTATGAGGATGCAGGAAAAGAATTTGGATATTATATTTTTACTGATGATCAGTTTGGTTATTCTAATCGTTATGCCATGAACTTCACGCAGCAACAATTTAAAAACAAAATTGCTTTTCCATACACAAAGAAAAAAATTACCTATTTATTAATATCTCCAAGCGGAAATCCAACGATTTCGGATGATTGGTGGAAGGCAGAAAAAGTCAAAATTAAAGCAAAGCCAGTGCAGGTTTGGCGTTATAAATCCGGTTTTAGAATTGAGAAATATGAATTGAGTGGTGACGACTTAAATATTCCCTCAGATGAGAATTTAATTCATACATTAATTTTCCGCTAATGGTAATAAAAAAGTTGATTGGTTTTACTAAAAATCATCTTTTATTAATAATTCTTCTTGTTCTTTTTGGTTTCTTCTTTTTTTATCGCTTAGATTATCAAACTTTAACAAGTTGGGATGAGGCTTGGTATGGAAGTATCTCGCGCAATATGGTTAAGTCAGGTGATTTTATCAATATGACTTGGAATGGCCGTCCCTACTATGACCATCCACCAATGGGTTTTTGGCTTATGGCAACATCGTATAAATTATTCGGTATTAATGAGTTTACAACGCGATTACCTTCCGTTTTATTAAGTATATTTACCATTATATTAGTCTATTTTACCGGGATAAAATTGTTTAAAAATGAAACTATTGGATATGTGGCAGCTTTAATGCTTGGGACCTCAGTTTGGTATCTAATTAGGGTTCGATCTGGCAATCTTGATGCGATTTTTGTATTTTTTTATATATTGACTGTATTTTTGTCTTTATATTCTAGTAAGAAATTTTATCTTTTTCCATTAGTCGGTATTGCTTTCGGCTGTTTGATGATGTCAAAAACTCTCGTTGGCCTTTCAGCCTTACCATTAATTATATTTATTAATTTTCATCAGCTTACTAAAATCCGTAAAAATATATTGTATTTAATTTTAGCAATAGCGGGTTTTTTCGTTGTTGTTTATCCGTGGTATCATGCAAATATTGCAAGAAATCCGTTATTTATCGAAGAACATTTCATCATTACCGGAATGCGAAATAAAAAAACCCTTGATTCTTATTTGCATTTAAAAGCTGAGCAGCCCCTTTTTTATTTACATATGGGGGTGAGAAAATGGTACTATTTTTGGTTATTAGGTGGGTCATTTTTACTCGTCTCTCTTGCATTTCTAAAAAAACCCGTAGCAACTATACTTCTTTGGAATTTATTTGTACTTTACCCATTCTTGACTTCAGAAAAAACCCACCTTTGGCACTTAATACCAGTATATTTGCCAATGGTTTTTATCAGTAGTTTCGGAGTTTATAAATTGGGCATCTTTAGCCTCTTTTTAGTTAAAAAAATTACGAAGTTAAATTTTAATAAGACATTAATAAATATTATTTTCATCTTTTTCTTTTCATTTATCTCCTATATTCAAATTAAAATTTTCTATAATGAAGTTATCCCCGGATCAAAATATATTCCCGACGATGTTGCGATTTCAAAAACAATCTCAAAGTATAAACAAACACGTTATCTTGATGATGACTATCTTCCCATTGCGGTGTTTTATTCAGGCGATAATATAAGAACGATTATCGATCTTCCCGATGAAAAACGCAGTTTATTAAAATTGTTTCAGTCAGACGAAAAAGATTTTGTCGTCATCACTCGATATTGGGCACCAGATAGTTTAAAAGTAAATAATATTCCATATAAAGTATTAGATAAAAACAACTCTTTCTCAATTGTCAGTCGACCATAAAACTATGATTTTTCTTTATGGTTTATTTTTAATTGGGATTACGGTTTGGTCATATGGCTTAATTGATATTAACCTCACGTTATTTAACAATCATTATTGGGAAGTTTTCAGACAGTGGATAATCCAACTTGGATATTTTAATCGACAGACAAATGTATATGTTTATATTGGTATTATCATCGGGCTATTTGCTTTTTATTGGTATTTTTATAAGTATGGTAAGAAAACGAATCCTTTATTAGTTGGTTTTATTGTTGGATCAATTTTACTTTTCGCGTACCCAGCCTTATCTCATGATTTATTTAATTATATCTTTGATGCAAAAATAGTTACCACATATCATCAAAATCCGTATTTTTTAACACCGGAACATTTCAGAGGTGATCCATGGCTTCGGTTTATGCACTGGACTCATAGAACTTATCCATATGGCCCAACTTTTATTTTATTCACCTTAATTCCCTCTTTTCTGGCTATGGGAAAATTTATTTTAAATTATTTTTTATTTAAGCTCTTATTTATAAGCAGTTATTGGTTAGCAATCTTTTTCCTTAACAAAAAAAATAAACATTGGGCAATGATTTTCGCCACTCAACCGTTAATTTTGATGGAAGGTTTAGTTAATAGTCATAACGATCTAATTGGGCTTAGTTTGGCTGTTGTTGGTGTTTGTTTGCTTTTAGACAATTACAATACTTTATTTTCAAGGCTAATTTTGATTTTCTCTGCGGGAATAAAATATATTACTTTTCCTCTTGTTTTTGTTCAAACAAAAAATACGAAATTAAATAATCTTGTGTTTTTATCTTTTATTGGTCCTTTATTCTATCTTTCATTTACAAGAGAAATTCATCCATGGTATTTTTTATCCATTTTTGCCTTTTTGCCATTTTTTACTAAAATAATTCTTGATTTTTCTATATTTTTCTTTGGTTTATTGATAAGTAATATTTCTTTTATTCATTTTGGTGTTATGAATATTGAAGATCAGCTTATCGAGAAAAATATTATTCTGCTTGTTTTTTTTATGCTCAACGCATGGTTTTTATTTGTTAAATATTACATCTTTAAGAAATCATCAGAGTTTAATAAATTAGTCGCTTATGGATTAATAATCCTACTTGCAGCAATTAGTCATTTGTTTATGCTTTTAAAAACAGTTCCTTTTAGTTCATTACAAATACAGCAATTACTTTTATCAGATATAAAATTAACAATTTATATCGTCCCAGTTTTATTCATTATATCCATTGGATTATTCTTGTGTATTCGAAGAATTCCTTTTATTTTAAAAATTGGTATATCAATATTGCTAATTTCTTTAGATTATTTTCTTGTTCATACCCGTTTGTTTTCTGTTGAGTATGTTGTTATTTTTCCAATAATTATTTGCGTAGAAATATTTTTGATAGTTGTAAGTTATAAAAAGCCGAGATTTATAACTTCTTATAGAATAAACCCAGTGTTACAATTTGGAGTATTTTTTATAATATTTTTAACCGCATCTGTGGGTTTGTTTCATTATTTTTCCACAGATTTTGGAATTAAGACGTTATATTATCAAAAGGCGATAGCAGACGCAATCGATGAACATAAACATACCTGGGAATATAATAAAATCCAAAACAAAAAAGAATATGATAAAACAAACCTAATTAGCATTAAAGTTTTTCCAAAAGAACAGAACATTTCCGGAATCTCATACTTATTAAAGAAAGATCATAACCTTCAGGTAAGAGATAGGGGATTAACGTATATCATTTGTTATGATTTAGTTTGTAAACAAAAGTTTTATATGGATGGAATATTAAAGAGAGGAGATCTGTTTCCTCCGGAAGAAAATAAAATAAGTTTTGATGAGATATTTACGATTTATGAGGTTCCTGGGAAAGTTGAAGTTTTCGGTTATCGATAATAAATCTACAATAATTGTAGATTAAGTGTAACTTAGTTTTCAAAGGCGCATATTTTAACCCAAAAATTAATTGATTTTTTCGTTGATATTGTTGATGAAGTTTTGAGCCGGAGCCATCAGTTGACTGTGAATTTTTATGCCAGATGACAACTGACGGATCGTAAAATAATTTTATTTTTTTTCGTTTTGAGCGTTCGCAATAGTCAGAGTCTTCGAAATAAAGAAAGTAGTTTTCATTCCATAAACCAACTTTTTCAACCACTGATTTATCAAAACACATAAGACAACCATTAACAAACTCTGTCTCTCCTTTTTTATCAAATTGCTGTTTGTCAACTTCATCAACGCCACGATGAGGAGTGAGGGCGTTTTTCCAATCAACTTTTCCTCCGGCATACCATATAACTTTTCCTAAGTTAATCTTTTGATAGCGAGTCTTGTGATATTCATATCCGGGTGCGTAATAGATTTTTCCACCAATAATTGAGTGAGGATTATCGCTCAATGATTGTTTTACGTTTTGGACAAAATTTGCAGAGAAAATAATATCACTGTTAACAATACAAAAGTGATTTATTCCATCCTGCATTGCTTTTTTTATTCCTAAATTAACTCCGTGTGCATAGCCCTTATTTTCACCAGTAATCATCTGAACTTTTAATTGAGAAGGAGGAATAATCGATTTTTTTTGTTCTGATAAATCAATAATATAAAGTTGAAAGTCAACATCAGCGTTTTTGCAAAGACTATCAAAGAAGTCATCCAGTATAATGTAATTTTGGTACACAACGGTAATTATTGCCAATCTATGAGACATGTGTTTGATTATATCAAAAAACATCCTTTTCTGCTTTTTTTAATTGTCCCGGCATTTTTTTTATACATGAGTTTAAGTTTTCCCAACGGAAGCAATTATTGTTATCAGGAGAAATGCGGAATATATTTTTGGGGAGTTCATGGACACGATGCAATTTGGCATTTAGCATTGATTGAAAACTCATTCAAACAGTTTCCTTTTGTTTCTCCAATTTTTTCGGGTGCACAATTATCCGGATATAACTATCTTTTTGATTTAATAATTTATTTAGTAACGATAATAACGCCTCTTTCATCGTTAATAATATTTTTTAAAATTATTCCAGTACTTTGGTTTACAGTATTTACAATATTGGCAATTAAATTGGCGCGAAAAATTAAAGACGATAAGATTTTTGTGTTTATATTTTTATTTTTTTTATTCTTTTCAAGCTCATTTACATATATTCTCACTTTAATTAAAGATAAGACAATTATTGGTTCAGCCGGTCTTTTGTCTCAACAAATTCTACATACAATGTATAATTCTCAATACGCACTTTCAATCCTGACGATATTATATTTATTGATTAAGATTCTCGAAAATAAAATCAACTTGCGTATCGTGTTTATATTGGGGTCTCTTACCTTTATTAATATGGGACTGAAGTTTTATGGAGGAGCAGTTACACTTGTTCTTTGCGGTTTATTTATACTGTCAAAATCTTACTCGATTAAATTAAAAAATACAATTTTTTATTCTTTAATTATCTTGATGTTTTTTGGATTATCAATCTTGTTGTTTTATAGTCCCTTTGACTCAACAAAAACCGGATTTATTTTTGGTTTTGCCCCTTTTGCATTGGTTCATCCAATCACCGAAGATCCTGGCTTGTTCTATCAACAAAGCTTGACAGATGCGAGGTATTTTCTCATGACTCAAGGAATTGGTCCAAAATTAATTCTAATTGAAACAATTAATTTATTTCTTTTTTTATTTTTTTACATGGGAGTGCGTTTTTTTGGATTGATTTATTTAGGCATAAAGATAATTACTCGAAAATATAAAGTTTATGATCTCATCATATTAGGAACAATGGTAATCGCGACAGTCGCATCGCTTTTATTGGTGCAAAAAGCAGAATGGTGGAACACGATTCAATTTTTTTATTACACGATATTTTTATCTACGATTTATATATCTGAATTTATATACGATTTATATCTAAAAAAGGATTGGCTCATAAAATTACTTATTGTTTTAATCTTTATTCTTGCTATTCCAACAACTATTGATATCGCGGTTAACTCGTTAAAACTTTTTCCCGGTGGAACTTATGTTCCAAAAGAAGAAGTCGAAGCGCTTCAATATTTAAAAAAACAACCAAAAGGCATTGTTTATTCTCCATTTTTTAATGATAAGATCAGACATAATCAACAAGTCCCAATTCCTCTATATGCCAACGGTGATACAGCTTATGTAACTGCTTTTTCCAGCCAAACAAGCTATTTTAATGACTTGGTTCAGATAAGATTGACTGGAATTGATTATAAAAAACGAATGCAAATGGTACTTTCTAATGACTGTCGAATTCTTAAAGAAATCGATTATATTTATTACAATAACAACTATAAAATCTCTCGCAGTTTATTTGACTGTCCAACAAAACTGGAGTTTTTATGGGGTAATAGAGTTGCAACGATCTATAAGACAAAGCATTAACTTATGATCATGTTTATCAAGAAAAATCTACTCCTAATACTAATTCTTATTTGTGCATTTATTTCTCTGATGGTTTTGAGTTTTTTTAATGGGAGCTATTACTGTTTTCAGGATAAATGCGGTTTATTTTTTTGGCGTTCTCATGGACATGATGCATTATGGCATATGGCCGTTGCTTCGATTTCTTTTACGAAATTTCCTTTTATCATGCCGACTTTTTCCGGCGCGGAATTAATTGGTTATAATTACTTATTGGACATATTACTTCTTTTACTGCAAAGAATTAATATCTCCTTTTTATTTGCTTACTTTAAACTTATTCCGACAGTTTGGTTTATAATTTTCACTTTTTTGTTAATGAAACTTGCTCGGAAGATTGAAAGTAAAAAAGTTTTTGTTAGTCTGCTCCTGTTTTTTATGTACTTTACTGGCTCTTTTTCTTATTTTTTTACACTTTCAAAAGATAGAACAATTTGGGGATCTTCAGGTTTGTTATTTTATTTTAACGAGACGATGATATTAAATCTTCAATTTGGTTTATCGCTTATCCCACTTACAGTGATTTTAATAACAATCTTAAAAAAATCATATGATAGAAAAAACATTTTTATCATAAGTTTAATGACGTTTATTATTTTTGGACTGAAATTTTACGGAGGAGTAGTAGCTTTATTACTTCTTATTCCTTATTTAATTATTGGGGCAATTAACAAAAAGAAAAATGTCGTTATTTTTGGAATAACATTATTGCTATCTTCTTTATTAGCTATCTTCTTATTTTATAATCCAGTGAATTCGTTGAAAAATAATTCAATTTTTATTTTTTCTCCTTTTACCAGTGTCCACCATATCACAGAAAATCCTAATTTATTTTTTATGAAGAAGTTAACCAATTACCGCTATGCGCAAATGACAAGAATGATAAATATAAAGTTGTTACTAATAGAAGGATTTAATTTAATTATTTTTTTATTTTTCTATTTAGGGGTTCGTTTCTTTGGAGTAATTTATTTAATAGTCAAACTAATAAAGAAAAAAGCTACAAATTTTGATATGTCAATCGTTGTGGCGCTATTTGGATCTATTGCAATAACAACGCTTTTTATTCAGAAAGGAGAGTGGACAAATATTTATCAATTTTTTTACTATTCAGTTTTCTTATCAACGTTTTATTTAGCAGAACTTGCGAATAAACTAATTTTAAGTAAAAAATTGATAATCAAATCGTTACTAATAGTATTTGTTTTGTTGGCAATTCCAACAACAATAGATTTATTCCGAACATCATTTCAATTTCCGGGATTGACATATCTTCCACAAGGGGAACTGGAAGCATTACTGGTGTTAAAAAAGCAGCAACCTGGAATAGTTTTTTCTCCACTATATAACAAGGACGTTGGTCAAAATATGACTTTACCAAAGCCACTGTATGCATGGGGCGATACGGCTTATGTTTCAGCGTTTTCTGGTAAACAACACTATCTTTCTGATATCTGGATGGAACAGATAACCGGTGTTAATTATCAAGTAAGATTAGATTTAGTTAACAAAAATAATTGTAGATTTTTACAAGACATTGATTATATTTACTATAATAATGATTTTAAAATTGCTCGAAGTCTATTCGATTGCCCAAATAAACTGCAGTTTTTATGGGGAAATCGAACATCGACAATTTATCGAGTGATAAAATAAGCGGTTTTGAGTGAGTAATCTTTGTATGGAATACGATAAGAAACCTTGGGATTATTAATGTTTGCAAAAAAATCATAAGTTTTTACGTCAAGACAACCTTCAGAAATAATTGCTTGTGTTTGTTTCTGATAATTAAGTTTTGAGTTACAAACCTTAAAAATAAAACCGTTATCTGCATAAGTTTTGTCAATCATTTGTTTTTGAACCATCGGTAAGGATAATTCTTTATCAAAAAAAGCCAAGGTTAAGAAACCATCCTGTGGCATACGATGATAAATTGGATATGATTGGTTTTTATTATCGAGCACATATTTACTCAAAGATCTCTCATGTTCGTTAAAAATTTCTCCGACCGTTACAGGTCGTCGGAAAAAATATATATATCCAACATAACTAAAGTTAATTATTAAAGCGATAGTGATGATTGGAATAATAAGTTTTTTATATTTTAATTTTTTGAAAATATCCCATCCAAATAAAAACCCTAGTGCCAAAATATAAGCAAAGCCAATTCCGGTTGGCATAGCGCGTATAGCAAAAGACGAACCATTAGTGCTTAAAAGTGCAGGAATCATTCCGACAATAATTAAGCCGAGTATAAATAAATCGTTATTATCTGTCTTGCGTCCCATTGAGGCGATTCCTAAATAGTAAAACGCGATAAAAATAAAAATGAATTGCCCCGAAGCTGTGCTTCCGTTAATAGCACTGTAATCTCCTGTTTTGAAAAGATACATCAAGTCTTGACCTTTAATTAGGTTGGTAAGCATATAATCCAATGCAGTGGTTATCTTATTATCGAATATTTTACTGATAATGGGGGAAACGGTTGTTGAGTTACGTCGGAATATTACTTCTTTTACGTTATCAACGCTGAAAAAAATAATCTCAGAAAATCTTCCCTTAGTTGTTTGGGGATCTATGATAAATGTCGAACCAAATAAAACAAAAATAAAGACAATCGAAATCAACAAGCGAGGTAGCCACGATTTAACACTTTTTATATTTATATGATATGCCTCAAGATACACCACTAAAAAGGGGATAAGTAATCTAAATCCTTGATATGAATAGAAAGTTAAAAAAAGTAATATATAAGCTAATATTCTTTTTTGTTTCAATAAGCATAGAGTTCCTCCCAAAAGTAAAACAATGGCTAAGGGTATATCTAGAGCAAGTCGTGTAATATGAAAGATCCAAGGACTAAAACAAAATAAAACACTTGTTAACAATGCTTTTTTCTTATTACCAGTAATATGAAAAATAAGTTCGTAAATAATCCAAATTAGAAGTGAAGAGATAAGAACATAGGGAAGTCGTGCATAAAAGACAGAATGCCCTGGTAAAAATAATGACCAAAAGGCTGAATAATAAATTGCCACCATTGGGTTGCTTGGGCTGATTCCTTCAAAATTCAAAGGCATTGATTTTCCATACAAATCTTTTCCGGTTTGGGCGATTGAATATCCGGAATATGCAATGTCCCGCTCGTCATGAAGAAGAAAAATCTGATCAAGAAAAGGTAGTCGAATTAAAATAAAAATGAAAGTAAAAATTATAAGTATATTTTTCATACTTTATGCTTTTTTTCTAGAAGATATAGTGTTATTATGAAAATAATTAAAATTCCAATAATTGAAAAGTATATCTTAAAAAAAATAGGTTTTTGATTAATGTGATAGCGTACTCCGTTTAGCATCTGATAAGGTTCATATTGTCCACGAAGTTTAATTTCAAAAATTTGTTTAGGAAACAAAATCTTAATAATTTCTTCCTTTGGAGGATTGTCATAAATCGTTTGTCCATATATATCACCGACAAAAATACCCTCAAAAACAGATATTGTATTAAAGCCTTTGTCTTTATATATTTGAATTTTAAATTTTTTATCTTTAATTGGTTTTTTTAAAATTACTTGATAATTATCTGGCGCAACAGGAAAGAGAAAATCACTGATTTTTTGCGAAGTGATTATATTGTTATTTTGGTCCAAGATTCGAAATACCGTGCTATCAACATATGAAATATCGTTCTTTTCTATCTTAACCTCAATTCCATTGATGGTTTTCCCAATCGAATTATCAACGACGGCTTCGAGTGGTTTTGTGGAAAGTATTATTTTTTGTTTAGTAAGTTGATATGTTTTGGAAGGGATTAAAACTAATCGGGTCATGATAATAAAATCAAAAATAAAAAGCGAAGAATACACTATTAATATTAACGCAGTAATTTTATTTAAGTCCAAGTTAAATCTTTCTAATATTTTAAAATCTGTAATTTTTTTAATCGAAAATAAGCTTCCTAGTAGTAAAACTACCAAGCAAATATATGCAACGATCATTGCGCTTGTGATAAAAAGTCCATAAAGATCTGGATTAAATAATCCGCGAACAATGTCCTTATATTCAAGAATGTTATAAAAACCATAACCAAAAGTGGGTCGAAGTAGCCCGGACAAATCAATTCCAACCATGGCTCTTTTTATAAAACCAAATATTGGTGCAATAAATAATAAGCCATACTCTTTTTTTACTAATGTTAATAAAGCTAAAAAAGGTAAAATCCAAATATTAAATTGAGGGAATAAGAAAGTACTGTCTTCGGAAATAAAAATAATTGAAAGTAAAAGAGTACTAATATAAATTGGTGCCAGTTTATTTTTGAAAATAGTTTGTTTTTTAAGAATTGTGACAATTATCAGAAAAATATATAATAAAATAAAAATCGAGGTACTATTTAATTGGAAATTAAGTATTGCTGTTGATTCTCGAGACATCATAAAATACTGCTTCATTAAGGATGTATCTTTGTCCCAAGGTTGACTAAATAAGACGTAAAAGAATAAAGCACTCAACGAATGAAAAACAAAAGTCTTGATGTTTTTAGTAAATGATATTATTGCGAGCGGAATAAGTAACATTGGTACTTGCTTTATAATTGCTCCAAGTGCAAAAAAAACAAAAGTTAAAATTGTATTAATTGTTATAGGTTTTTTATCAATTTCTTCTGTTGCTTTAATCCAAAAATAAACTCCAGCCAGCATACTTGTTAGCATTAAAAAATCAGATTGAAAAACTGCATAAGGAACAATCATTAAAAATGGAGTAACTGACCAGAATTTAATAATTTTAATTGCAGAATCAGATTTCACGATTTTGGCGATTTTATAAAAGAAGAAAATAAATACTCCGTCAAATAATAATTGAAGCATTTTAATTGAGATTAGTTGATAAAGTGGAGGACCCCATCTGAATAATTTCGATAAATATAACGAAGCATCTTGAAACGGTTTGTTATCAAACAAATACTGAATTTCTAAAATTCTGGCTTTTTCTAAGGTTTTTAGACAAACTGCTGTTAATTGATAGAATATCTTTCCATATAACTGAACCTCCAATCCATGCCTTTTTAAAGCAAAAAAACCATCGACTAAACTACATGTATCAGCAACTGATTTACTTAAAGCGAGAATATTAAAAAAATCAAAAGGAGAATTAATTAAAAAACTTAGAACTAATCTAACCACAACACCAATTAAAACCCATTTGATTACTTGTTTATTTATATTGCGCATTTTGGTCAATTTTACATTTAAAATACTTAATAGTCAAAAATAAATAAAACATAATTTGAAAAATAATTAAGGTGTTTATAATAGTTGGAAATGAGAATATTTGAATAAAAAATTCTGGAGGATGGGGTGACCACCAACCATTATATAAATTTAAAAAATTAAATAAAGATAAAAAAATAAATATGATTAATAATTTAGTGTTTTTGATTGAGAAAATAAGTAAAAATGGTAGAGTCATCAGTAAATGTCTTTCATGCATTCGTGTGGAAAACAAAAAAATTGTCCAAGGAATCAAGAATAGTGAAGCGATAGTATCGATAGTATATTGATTATTATATTTACTTCGATATAGTTTATAGATGATAGACAAAATTATTAATCCAACAAAAAATGAGGCAACATATCTTGCCGAAATTCCTAGAATTAAATATTTCAAATCTTGGATATGTCCTAACCCGGTTGTTAATCCCCAAAAATTAAAAGCATGAGCTGTTAAATAATCTGATCCATATTGGTTAAGTATTTTATACCAATAGGTAGCAAAAGGATAAATTATTGCTGTATTTTTCCCGATAAAAGGGAGGAATGAAACCCAGATAATAAGTAAGATTAAAAAGAAACCTCTGATTGTTTTATTAATTCCAAAGCGATTAAGAGAAACAAGTCCAAATATTGGTACAAAAATAAAGGCAGTTTGCTTTGTTAACAGGGCAATTCCAATAAACAATGATGATAAGTACAAACTTTTTTTATAAAGAAGAAGATAGAAGGCACTAACGATAAAAAACAAAGGAAGAGCGTCTATTTGGCCCCAATAGGAACTGTTATAAAAAAAGGCTGGATTAAAAAGAATTAACCCTGCTGTCAATAAAGGTAGCTTAGAATACTTTGACTTTATTAATTTGATGGTAAATAAATAAGTAACATAGGCCAAACCAATATCGGCTAGTATTGCCCATATTTTCATCAAGGCAGGAAGCATAAATTTTTGTTCTTTCCAAAAAAAGATAAAATTTGATGGAAAAAAAGAAAATAAAGTATTTAGTTTCCATAAAAACGGCCCAATCAAAGCATAAATATTATAGCTAAATGAAAAAAATATCATTGTAATTGGAGGATAGTTGGCAAAGCTGACGCCATAATTTTTTGAGAAGTCCCTTTCATAAAATCCGCGTGTTCCGTTATTAACAATATCTTTTCCCCAAGAGATATGAGTATTAACGTCACCATTGTAACTAACCATGCTTAAAGCGATTCGAAGGAGAAAACCAAGAGCTAAAAGAATAATTAATATTTTTGTTTTCATGAAAACAAAGATAGGATTTTGTTAATAAATTTGTTTTTCAATTTGGATAGAGGAGATGTAAGATTTTGTTTTATTAGCCAATAATTAGTCTCAAATAATCCTTGTTTAAAATAAAGTTGAGGAATTTTATGAATTTTTTCTTTTTGATCAGACTGAAATTTATTTTTTTCCCAAAAATAAAAATAAACCAAAAAGTAATAAAACATTTGCAAAAACGCCAAGACAAAACCATGCATTCCATCACGATAACCTTCGTGTGCAAAGAATCTACTGATAAACTCTGATAAAGCTTTACTGATAGTTGTTGATAATGATAGAGATTGCTTAGTTTGAATCAATTCATTGACTTCGGATTTTGCATAACGGGTGGCTTTTTCTAAAAACTGATCAAGACTCTCGTAGTTGTAATGGATAATAGCGTTTTCTGCTTTTGCCTCAAAACAAAATTGTTTTCCACTGATTTTCGGTTGCGGATGAACATTTTTCGGCCAAATTACACTGGTTTTCCTATATAAGCGCACTTGATTGTCTGGCCACCAGCGCGAATGTTCAATCCATTTATTAAAAATGATATTTTGGCGGGGAAAAAGAAAGCAGTCATAGTTGTTTAAATGAGTTTTGATAAAACCAATTGTTCTATTCGGAAAAACTTCATCCGGATCAAGATATAACACATATTCGTTTTTTGCTATTTTTTTCAAGTCTTCCTTAACAACGTCGGCAAAAGGGGTGTCTGATGCAATTTTATGGATTTTTATCTTTGGGTTATTGAAAAGTTTATGAATTTGATCTGGTGAAAGATTAATATCTCCGATAATGATTTCATCAACCAGTAAATCAATAGATTCTAAAGTTTCATCTAGATGAGGTGGTTGATCTTTAACAACGATTATGGCGGAAATATTACTCATAGCGAAAAATTCCTTTAATTTCTTTAATTATATTGATTTTAAATAGAATTTGCAGGAAAAATGCATAAATTAATCCTCCAATAATTATCAACATGATTAAATCAAGTAAAGAATTGAGAATAAATAGATTGATTAATGAAATAATTATTCCCATGAGAATTGCAGCAATGATTGGTTGTTTGATTGATTTGATGAAATGAAACTCAACCAGTTCTCTGGCTTTTGAAATAACCAGGATAAAAGCCAAAGAAAGAATCACCTGTGTCATTGGAAAACCATAATAACCAAAATAGTGGGTGAGAATTGGTGTGAAAATCCAAGTGCTCACGGTCCAAAGCATCATAAAAAGAAAGGTGGTTTTTGCCTTACCCATTGCATTAAAAAGATTGGTGAAAGGAGACGAATATGATGATAAAAAAGAAGAGATGCACATCAGATAAAATAATGGCAAAGCCGGTTCCCATTTAGAATAGCGTGGGATAATCTTGATGAAAGAATCCATAACAATAAATGAGCCCATGATAATTGGCGCAAGTAGGATGGTTTGATAATAAAGAATTTTATCAAGCAGTCTGCCAACTTTATTTTTATCCTGTTGAATACGCGCAATTACCGGGAATAAGACACGACTAATATTATCCATGATAATTCGGATTGGTGCTTCTGCCCATTTTTTAGCCCAACCAATATATCCCAGTCCGGTGAACCCAAGTGTTTTTCCTAAATATAAAGTGATTAATTCGTCTTTGAATAATGCCAAAAATGAACTGGCTTGAAAGGGGAGTCCAAACGATAAGAGTTTTTTTAAACTGACAATAGAAAACCCTAATTTTGGTTGCCAGGGAGCAATTGAATAAATAACAATCAATCCTGATATTGACCGAACCAAAACTGCGAAAGTAAAGCTCATCAATCCGAACTTCAACACTGCCAAAATAATGATTGTTAAATAAAATAGCGTATTTTCAATTATCTGCACCATTACAATTTTTTGAAATTTGATTTTTCGCTCCAGTAGGATTGAAGGGATGGTTTTGAGGGAAGAAAAAACAAAAGAAATTAATAATGCCCAGTAAAGATAAACTCCTGTTTGCGGTAGTTTATAGAATCTTTGTATAAATCCGGTTAATAAATAGCCAAGGGTTACGATTGTAATTACCAGAATTTGCTGAATAGTGAAAGTTGTTCTAATATCGTCATCACTGACTTCTTTTTTTTGCACTAGTGACGCGGCCAGACCAATATCAGAAAAATAATTTAGCAATGAAATCATTGATAGGACTGTAATATAGATTCCAAAGATTTCCGGAGAAAGAAGAATGGTGATGGCTAAGTTAGCACCTAAACCCAAAACCGCTGAGTATCCGCTTTGGAAAAATAAGCTTAAAGCGCTGATTATGGTGTTTTTTTTGATATCCTTCATATAAAATTAGAATATGAAATTTCGGAAATGGTATAGGTTGATTTGCCGCTTTTATGCTGATTTATCCCGTTCAGCGGGATTAAAACAGCTTAGAGCGGCATATACTCGAGCAAATTTATTTGCGAGTGGTATATTGCTTGTTATTATAACACTTCCAGCCTGGTTTGTATTATTAAATAACCTTAATCCTTCAATGCACGATGACCAGCATATTGCGCGTTTATTTTTGTTGGATCAGGGAATTAAACAAGGTTATTTGTTTCCACGTTGGGTTGATTTGCTGGGATTTGGTTTTGGATATCCGCTTTTTAATTTTTATCCGCCTTTTATTTATTATTTTGCCGAAGCATTTCATTTAATTGGATTTTCATTAATCTGGTCAATTAAACTAATGATTATCTCGGGTTTTGTACTTGCAGCTGGTGGTATTTATGTTTTTGTAAAAAACATTTTAGGAAGATTATCTGCTTTTCTTGCAGCTACTCTTTACACATATTTTTTTTATCATGCGATTACGGTTTATATTCGGGGTGCACTGGCAGAATTTTTTAGTTTTGCGACATTTGCCTGGATGATGGTATTTTTACAACGGGTGGAAAATAAACCAAACTTGGAAAATGCTTTGTTATTAGGCATTGGTTTTGCAGTGCTAATTTTAACGCATCCGTTAATTGCCTTTCCCAGTGGTTTTTTTATAGGAGCGTACATTTTGTTTTGCTTCATTAAATCAAATCAGAAGATTATTTATTTGCGATCAGTTGTCTTTGGTTTAACGCTTGGATTAAGTCTATCGGCTTTTTTCTGGCTGCCTTCGATGTTGGAGCGGAAATATACCTTGGTTGATAAGGTTTTAACAAATGAGTTGGCTGACTACAAAAAGCATTTTGTTTATTCGGATCAGTTGTGGTATTCCCCATGGGGATTTGGAGGGTCAACATCAAATCATGCTGATGGCATGACTTTTCAGTTGGGAAAGATTCATATTTCTTTAGCATTAGTTACCCTAATGGTGTTTTTATTCTTGTTTATTAATAAAAAGATTAAGTCAAAAAATAATAGACATTTTTTACTGTATGGTTTCTTGCTTTTTTTTAGTTTATTTATGACAACCAATTATTCGCAGTTTATCTGGGAAGAAATTCAATATCTGTCATATATGCAGTTTCCTTGGCGGTTTTTAACTTTCTCGGCTTTTTTTATCAGTGTTGTTGGAGCATTTGCTGTATTTTTTCTTAAAAAATTCAACAAAAACAAACATTGGCAAATATTTATTAACGTTGGTATAACAATTATAATCATTATAATTGTTATAAAATATTTGCCCTACTTTAAACCACAACATTTACTTAGAACATCAGACGCAGAACGAACAACTTTTGAAGAAATTGCTTGGAGAATTAGCAATACATCGTTTGAGTTTGTGCCAAAAGGTGTTCCTTTAAAAAAATCTGCGCTCAATACAACGATTTATAATATTGAAAAAAAAGATTTGCCAAAAAATCCTTATCAAGTAATGTCCGGTATTGGTGATGTCACAATGACGGAAAACCGGTTTCAAAACAAAACCTTTGAGATTAACGCAAAAACTCCAATCACGCTACGCTTAAACACCTATTATTTCCCTGGCTGGAAAGCATATATTGACCAAAAAGAAACATTAATTAATAATGATAATCGTTTTCAGTTAATTACTATTAAACTTCTCATAGGTCAATCTCAGCTAAGAATTGTTTTTAGTGATACGCCTATAAGAAAAATTGCCACGTTGATAACAATCGTCAGCGCTCTATTTTGTATCGTCATGATTTATTATGGAAGGATAAATAGATAATTAAACTTTCGTATAATCTATTTAACGTTTGTTAGAAAATAAGCTCTTCCACCATTATCATTGGTTACGATATAAAAACGATTATCATTTTTGTTTTGGTTATTAACCTCAATTTCTTTTTCTGTTAGGGCGCAGATTAATTGCTTGTTATTAAAGCAATCGTTAATAGACCAGACGCCATTGCTGATTTTTCTGATTTTCGGCATAGAATAATGATATGAGTAATATTGATATA
>Ga0210053_1001566_pt1 | contig 20883 bp, 18 predicted proteins | sample CryGeymeta201512_FD_185467 | JGI IMG/M metagenome (GOLD analysis project Ga0210053, IMG submission 185467) | Groundwater microbial communities from Crystal Geyser aquifers in Utah, USA - Crystal Geyser metaG 2015-12 (SPAdes) (version 2) | ecosystem: Environmental > Aquatic > Deep subsurface >... | reverse complement strand
CTATCTGCGCGAAAAGCGCGGACTGACCGACGCCACCATCGAGACCTTTGGCCTGGGCTACGCGCCGAACGGCTGGGACAACGCCCTCAAGCATTTCACCCAGCGCGGCTACTCGGAACAGGACTTAATTGATTCGGGTCTTCTCACCGTCCGCGAGGGGGAAGACGCGGCACGTACACAAGTAGACACGTACACAGGTACACGCGTAGACACGTACACAGGTACACACGTAGACACGTATACAGGTACACACGTAGACACGTATACAAGTACACAGGCAGACAGGTATACAGGCGCACAAGGAGACAACGGAACACGCAACACGCAACACGCAGGTCTCGATACGGCGGGAGAGCGCCGCCTACTCGACCACCGGCGTATCTACGACAGGTTTAGAAACCGCATCATGATCCCCATCCGCGACGAGCAGGGACGCATGGCGGGCTTCGGCGCGCGCATCGTGGACCCGGACGATGTTCCCAAGTTTTTGAATTCCCCCGAAACGCCGATCTTCTCGAAGGGACGCCTGCTCTACGGGCTGGATCGGGCGCGGAAACCCATCCGCGCCGCAGACCAGGCCGTAATCGTGGAAGGCTACCTGGACGTGATCGCCGTCCATCAGGCGGGCTACGAGAATGTCGTCTCGCCGATGGGCACCGCGCTCACCGATGACCAGTTGCGCCTGCTCAAGAGATTTTCACGGCGCATTGTGCTGGCGCTCGACCCGGATACTGCGGGACAAAAAGCCGTCCTGCGCGGACTCGAAGCCGCGCGCTCCGCGATGGACCGCGAGGGCGAACTCGGTTTCGACGCGCGCGGCTTGCTCAAAAACGAAGCGCGCCTGCAAGCCGACTTGCGCGTCGCTTCGATGCCCGACGGCCTCGACCCGGATGAGATCGTGGCGCGCGATAAGGATGAATGGAAGCGCCTGATCGAAAACGCCAAGCCCATCGTCACGCATGTCATGGAGACGCTTGCCGCCGGGCAGGACTTGAACGACGCAAAAGTGAAGAACCAGATCGCGGCGCAGGTGCTTCCGTTAATTGAAGATCTGCCCAGCCCGCTGGAACGCGACACCTATCGCCAGGCGCTGGCGCGCATGCTCAGGGTGGACGAAGACGCGTTGATCGGCGCGCCCGCCCAGGGTCCGCGCGGGAGGCGGGCGCGGCCGGTGCAGCCGGGGCAGGCGGGAGAGTCCGCGCCCGTCGCGGTGGTCTCGTCGCCCAGTCATATCGTCGAAGCCTATTGCCTCGGCGTCTTGTTCCGCAGGCCCGATTTGCTCTATCGCCTGGACCGGCGGTTGGAGGAGGCCAGGCTCTCCGCGCTGGCCGCCGAGGATTTCGAGTATACTGACCATCAGATTTTCCTGCGCCTCATCCGCCAGTCGCTGGAGCAGGTGGAGAGCGACCAGCATCAGTACGTGGCGAGCCACCTGCCCGATGCGCTCAAGGGGCTGGCAGGCAATTTGCTGGCGCAGGTGGAAAAACTCGATCCCGTGGAAGAGCGCCTGCTGGAAGAGTTGCAGAGGCTGACGCTAAAATTACGCCGCGCGCGCGCCAACCTGGATTTGACGCAGACGCGTTTTTTGCAGGAGGAAGCCCAGCAGGGCGGCGACCCGCACGCCTTGCAATATCAGCAGCAAGTCCTGCGACTCGCGAAGTTGCTCCACTCCATTGACCAGGCAAACAAACGGTGGACCTTGAGACGACAAACCTGACATGCCTTCCAAGCCGCGACCGCCCTCGTCTTGCAACCAGGGGAAAGCACCCCCGCCGCGCCCGCCCAAGCGCAGGGACGATCTGTTGGATGCGCCTGTCCTCGATGAAGGCAAACCGGGGGATGGGCTGGATGTTGAGGGCGTGGAAGAAGACGATGAACTGCGCGGCGCGCCGGACCTGGCGCAGGCTGCCGACGATGTGGTGGAACCCGACCTTTCGAACCTGGCGCAGGTGGAAGACAACCTGCTCGAAAATCCCTTTGAAGAAATTGAAACGCATGAACCATCGGGCGAACTGTCGGATGATCCCGTCCGGCTGTATCTGCGCGAGATCGGGCTGGTCAAACTGCTGGATGTGGACAGCGAGTTCCGCCTCTCGACCTGTATCGAAGCCGAACGCCTGCTTCTCACCTGGAGGCGGCGTCCCGTCCGCAAGGGGCTGGCGCTGGCCTGTTCGGTCTACCACGCCCTCCTCCACGAACTGGATACCTCCTGGACGCGCCTGTCTGAGGACGCGGAACGTTTGGAAGCCGACCTGCCCGACCTGGCGCTGGCTCTGGCCGAAGCCCAATCGCTTCACGCGGGATGGGAGACGGCCGCGCCGTCCTATTTGCGTTCCTACCTCGCCCGCGATTTGTGGGGCCACGACCTGCTGTGGGACAACCTGGTACGAAAGGTGTATTCGGTCTTCCTCTGCCTGTACCTGATTCCCACCCCCTATGCCGATTGGCTGCTGGCGCACATCCGCACCCATCATGCCCTGCCCGCCCTGCGGACGATGTACGCGCACCTGCCCGAGGATTCCGTCCTGGAGGCCGGGATGGACGCCGCGCATCTGCGCGCCGAGGATGCGAACCAGGCGCTCATCCGCGCCAACCTGCGGCTGGTGGTGAGCGTGGCGAAGAAGTACCTCGGACGCGGCATCCCGTTCCTCGACCTGATCCAGGAGGGGAATCTCGGCCTGTTGCGCGCCATCCGCAAGTTCGACCCGCGCCGCGGCTTCAAGTTCAGCACGTACGCCACCTGGTGGGTGCGCCAGTCCATCAATCGTTCCATTGCCGAGCAGGCGCACACCATTCGCGTCCCGGTGCATTTGTTTGAAGCCATCACACGGATATTGCGCGCCCAGCACCGTCTCACCCAGGAATTGGGACGCGATCCCAACTCCGAGGAACTCGCGCTGGAAGTGGGATACCTGCCCACCTCGGATGCGCAGGCCATCCTGCGCGCTCATGCGGAGAACAAGCCGCTCGATCCGGACATTCAGCGCCGGCTTGAAACGGCCGCCCGCCGCGTGGGGGACGCGCTCCGCTCGGCGGAAGATCCCGTCTCGCTGGATGTCCCGATCGGGGAGGACAACTCCAGCCAGTTGGAGGATCTCATCCCCGACAACGACTCTCCCTCGCCGCTGGATTCTGCCGTACGCGACATGTTGCGCCAGCAGATCCAGCATGCGCTGGAAGTCCTCACCGAACGCGAACGCCAGGTGCTCGAACTGCGTTTTGGCCTGGCAGACGGACAGGACCACACGCTGGATGAGATCAGCGATACCTTCAGGGTGACCCGCGAACGCGTCCGCCAGATCGAGGCCAAGGCCTTGCGGAAACTCCGCCATCCCATGTACACCCGCCTGCTGAGGGATTATTTGGGGTGATTTGTTACTTTTTTTCTTGTGAAATGTGACACTTTAACTAGCCACTTAAAAACCCTTATGATATACTTTTGCGTCAGCGCAAGTCTCAACTCTATATCGAGGATCCCATGCTATTTGAGTACCTTGCAATTGCGCTCCTGATAGCGCTTGCCACAGTTGTCGGTCTTATCGCCATCGGTCTTGGGGAGTTATTCGGACCGAAGCGCAAATCCAAAGTCAAGAACGAGCCGTATGAATCGGGCATGCCGACCATCGGCCCCGGCACGCGGCGGATGCCTGTCCGCTTCTACCTGGTCGCGGTGTTGTTCATCCTGTTCGATATCGAAGTTGTCTTCTTCCTGCCCTGGGCGATTGTCTTTCGCCAGCTGGGTCTGTTCGGCCTGGTCGAGATGGCTGTCTTCATTATCATCTTATTGGTTGGTTACGTGTACGCGTGGAAGAAAGGAGCTCTCGAATGGGAGTAGAACAAAAACTCGGCAATATGGGCGTGGTGACCACCACCCTCGAAGGCATGGTCAACTGGTCGCGCACCAGCGCCATGTGGCCGATGCTGTTTGGCCTGGCTTGTTGCGCCATCGAGATGATGTCGGCGCAGGCTGCAAATTATGATATGAGCCGTTTCGGCATGGAACTCATGCGCCCCAGTCCGCGCCAGAGCGACCTGATGATCGTGGCCGGGCGCGTGTCGCGCAAGATGGGACCGGTCCTGCGCCGCCTGTACGACCAGATGCCCGAACCCAAGTGGGTGATCGCCATGGGCGACTGCGCCTCCTGCGGCGGCGTGTTCAACAACTACGCCATCTTTCAGGGCGTGGACGAACTCGTCCCGGTGGATGTGTACGTGGCGGGTTGCCCGCCGCGCCCCGAGGCGCTCATCCACGGCGTCATCACGCTGTACGAAAAGGTCAAGGCAGACAAATTCAAGGATCTGGCCGCGAAATATGGATAACAAACTCGAAAAAATCGTCAAGACTTTGCAGGCGGACTTCGGCGCGTCCCTGGAGGAATTCCGCGGCGAGGCGCATGTGACCGTTCCCGCGGGGCGCATCGTCGCGACCCTGGAACTGTGCCGCGACCAATTGGGCTTTGAACTGCTCGACAGCCTGACCGCCGTGGACTACTGGCCGAAAGAGTCGCCGCGTTTCCACGTCATCTACCTGCTGACGTCGGTCTCGCAAAACCTGTCAGTGGCGGCGCATGTTCCCGTCAACGGCGACCGGCCCGAGGTCCCGACCGTGAGCGGGGTTTACGCGTCCGCCAACTGGCGCGAGCGCGAAGTCTGGGACATGTTCGGCATCCGCTTCGCTGGTCATCCCGATCCGCGCCGCATCCTCATGCCCACAGATTGGGAAGGCCATCCCCTGCGAAAGGATTATCCGCTCGGTTACGAAGAGCCGCAGTTCACCTTTAACTTTGACGAGATTGACGTGCGAAAGCCGAGTCCAAAGGAATAAAGACGACTGAAGTCGTCACTACGTGGTGGAAGACGACTGAAGTCGTCACTACGTGGTGGAAGACGACTGAAGTCGTCACTACGTGGTGGCCTACGTAGTGGCGACTTTAGTCGCTCGAGGCAATATGACCCAAATCGAAGAAGTATCCATCGAAGATATCCGTCATCTCGTTTCCGAGCGCGCCATCAACGGCGAGACCATGTTGCTCAACATGGGGCCGCAACATCCCAGCACGCATGGCGTGTTGCGCCTGCTGCTCGAACTGGACGGCGAGATCGTTGTCAACTGCATCCCCGATATCGGCTTCCTCCACACGGGCGTGGAAAAAAATATGGAAGCCAAGACCTACCAAAAAGCCGAGGTGATGTCCGACCGCCTCGATTACATGAACCCGATCGGCAACAACCTGGCCTTTGTGATGGCAGTGGAAAAACTGGTGGATTTGGACGTGCCGCCGCGCGCGCAGGCCATCCGCGTGATCCTGGCGGAATTGACGCGCCTCAACTCGCACCTGGTCTGGATCGGCACTTCGAGCCTCGACCTGGCGGCGCAGTCCATGTTCCTCTACAGTTTCCGCGAGCGCGAGCAGATTTTGGACATCTTCGAACTGGTCTCCGGCCAGCGCATGATGACCACCTACCTGCGTCCCGGCGGACTGTGGCGCGACGTGCCGGTCGAGTTCGAGGCCGCCGTGCGCGCCTTCCTCAAGATTTTCCCGAAACGGATTGACGAATACGAATCCCTGCTGACGAAGAACCCGCTCTTCCAGGACCGCATGTACGGCATCGGAAAACTGACGCGGGAGGACGCCCTCAGTTACGGCATCACCGGCCCGATCCTGCGCGCCAGCGGCGTGGACTGGGACCTGCGGAAGAAGCGTCCGTACAGCGGCTACGAACAGTACGATTTCATCGTCCCCACCCGCCCCGAAGGCGACAACTACGCCCGCTACCTCGTGCGCGTGCAGGAGATGCGCGAATCGGTCAAGATCATCCAGCAGGCGCTGGACAAACTGCCGATGGGCCCCGTCCGCTCGGATAACCGCAAGTTCGTCCCGCCGCCGCGCTCCGAGATCGGCGTGAGCATGGAAGCGTTGATCCACCACTTCAAGTTGTGGACGGAGGGATTCCCCGCCCCGGTAGGATCGGTGTATAACGCGGTCGAGTCGCCGCGCGGCGAACTGGGTGTCTTCCTCGAAGGCGACGGCGGTCCCAAGCCGTATCGCATCCACTGGCGCACTCCTTCGTTCGAAAACCTCGGCGTCCTGCCTGTTTTGGCAAAGGGATTCCTGGTCGCGGACCTGGTCGCCATCATCGGCTCGCTCGACATCGTTCTGGGAGATATTGACAGATGAGCCTGTCTGAAACATACCCGAAGGAAATCAAGCAGATCCTGGCGAAGTATCCGCCCGAATATAAACGTTCGGCGGTCATGCCCTTGCTCTACCTGGCGCAACGCGAAGGCGGCTACGTCACCAAAGCCGCCATGCAAGATATCGCCGCGCTGCTCGACATCACCGAGACCGAGGTGGCTTCCATCGTCGGCTTCTACACGCTGTATCACGACGAGAAGGCTGGCAAGTATCGGATGCAAGTCTGCACCGACCTGCCCTGCGCCCTGCGCGGCGCGGACAAGTTCCTCGAGTCGCTGTGCGGCAACCTCGGCATCAAGGTCGGTGAGACGACGCCCGATGGCCTCGTCACCATCGAAGCGGTCATGTGCCTCGCCGCGTGCGACAAAGCGCCGATGTTCCAGTTGCAGGGTCCCGACGGGATCGAGTACCATGAGAACATGACCGTGGATCGGACGCTGGAGTTGGTTGATGCGTTGAGGAAGAGTAATTCGTAATTGGTAATTTTGAGAAGCGGCAAATCGTATGATAAACGTTGAGAAGCAAGTCAATCAATTGCGTAGCGGCGCTTTGGAAGCGTGGGATAATGCCGCCTATTTGATAAAAGGAAAACGCATTTGGTTGGGGCTGTTTGCTCTTCATCTTGCGATTGAAAAAGCGCCCAAGGCGCATGTGATTAAGGAAACGAAAGATGTTCCGCCATTTATTCACAACCTGCCGAAATTGGCAGAAGCCGCCAATTTGGATTTGAGCGAGAGGCAGAAGAATTTGCTGGCAGATTTGAATCCTTACAATATTCGCGGACGTTATCAGGAAGAGTTGGGATCGCCCCCGCCCATGTCGGAGGTAAAGGCTCTGATGAAGCGAGCGAAGGAGATGTTTGAATGGTTGATGAAAAGATTGTAAATTCTGTTCAAAATTACTTGCAGGCTGTCCGAAAAATTGGAGTGCCGGTCAGCTATGGCGTTCTCTTTGGATCGTATGCAAGAAACCAGCAACATGAATGGAGCGATATTGATTTGCTTGTCGTCTCTCCGCGCTATGACCGCTCATGGACGCATAAAGATTGGGGAAAATTGTGGAGGGTTGCCGCTCATACCGATGTTCGGATTGAGCCAATTCCTGTTGGCGAAAAACAATATAAAGAAGATGATGGCAGTTTAATTATCGAAATGGCCCGCCGCGAGGGACAAATCATTCCCCTGGCAGAATAGGGACCTATGACACTCATCCTCCTCCGTCATCGCGGCATTCCCGGCGCGATGAAGCGGATTGAGACATTGAAGAAGAGCGTTGCGTAATCTCTCAAGTGACCTATGAGTAGCAAACCTGAATTTGATGTCGAGAAAGAAATAGCCTATTGGCGTGATCTTGCGTTCAAAGATCTCCAATTTGCAGGACGCCTGATTGCGAACGAAGAGGAAGAAATACTTTATTGTTTCTTCTACTTTCACCTCGCGCTTGAGAAGGCTTTCAAAGCGCACATTGTCAAACAAACAAAAAAACTGCCGCCGAAGACGCATAATCTTATGGCGCTCGCTGAGACAGGTAAAGTAGATCTATCTGAAAAATACGCTGATTTTTGCGGACGAATCAATTTGTACAATATCGAAGCCCGTTATCCAAACCTGTCAATTCCCTCGCCGACATTGCGGAAAGCCAAAGATTATTTTGAACAGACAAAGGAGATACTGGAATGGCTAATAGAACTATTGTGAAATCTGTTCAAAAATATTTGAAGTATGTAAACCAGCAGGGTATCCCTGTGAGTTACGGCGTTCTATTCGGTTCGCATGTGAAGAACAAAGCGCATGAATGGAGCGATATTGACGTTCTGGTCGTGTCGCCGCGTTTTGACGAGAAACAGACAGCGGACGATCACGAGAGATTGTGGATGTTCGCGGCGCGGACAAATAACCGCATCGAACCGATCCCTGTTGGCGAAAAACAGTTCAAGGAAGATAGATCAAGCCTGATCCTTGATGTTGCCCGTCGTGAAGGGCAGATCATTCCCCTGGCAGAATAAGAGACTTATGGCACATATCCTATTGCGTCATCGTGACATTCCCGGCATCCAGCAGATGGATGTCTACCAAAAGAACGGCGGCTTCGAGGCCTGGAAAAAGACAGTGACCTCGATGAAGCCCGAAGATGTGACCAACGTGGTCAAGGCTTCGGGACTGCGCGGGCGCGGCGGCGCGGGCTTCCCCACCGGCGTGAAGTGGTCGTTCATGGACAACAAGAACTGGCCGCATTACGTGGTCGCCAACGCGGACGAGTCCGAGCCGGGCACATTCAAAGACCGCGAGATCATGGAGCAGAATCCCTTCCAGTTTTTGGAAGGCGTGGCGATTGCCTCCTACGCGGTCGGCGCGAACGCGGCCTACGTTTACCTGCGCGGCGAGTTTTGGCAGGCGGCCGCTTTCCTCGACAAGAAGATCGCCGAGATGGAGCAGGCCGGTTTCCTAGGCGATAAACTCTTCGGCACGGAAACCTCGCTTCACATTTACACCCACCTCGGCGCGGGCGCGTACATCTGCGGCGAAGAGACCGCGTTGATGGAATCGCTCGAGGGCAAGCGCGGCCAGCCGCGCATCCGCCCGCCGTTCCCGCCCTCGTTCGGGTTGTACGGCAAGCCGACCGTCATCAACAACGTCGAGACGCTCACCAACGTCCCGCTCATCCTCGCCAACGGCGCGGACTGGTACAAGACGATGGGAACCGCCGATAGCGCAGGTGTCAAAATTTTTTCCCTCTCCGGCCGCGTCAAGAAGCCGGGCAACTATGAACTGCCTTTCGGCAAGACCTTCCGCGACCTGATCTACGGACAGGGGGGCGGGATCATTGACGACCGGCCGATCAAAGCCATCATGCCGGCGGGCGCGTCCTCCTCGTTTATTGTGGCGGACGACAAAGCCCTCGACACGGTGCTGGACTACGCCTCCGTCCGCACGCTCGGCGCGGACCTCGGGTCGGCCTCCGTCATCGTGATTGACGACACCGTCAGCATCGAATGGGTCATCAGCAAGACCGTCCATTTCTTCAAGCACGAATCGTGCGGCAAGTGCACGCCCTGCCGCGAAGGTAATTACTGGATGTTGAACGTGATCAACCGCATCGAGCACGGCGGGAAGAAGGAAGATGTTGACCTGCTGTATGCCGTTGCCAAACAAATGCAGGGCAAGTGCCTGTGCGCGCTGGGCGAATTTGCGACGATGGCGGTCACAACTGGCATCGAGCGTTTTCCCACGGATTTTGGTAAGTAGTAATTGGTAATTGGAGATTTAGCCATGAAAATGCTTAGTTATCGCGTACTGTTCCGAGAAGAACCAGAAGGCGGTTTTACTGTCACTGTTCCTTCACTACCTGGTTGTGTGACCTTTGGGCAAACATTGGAAGAGGCCAAGACAATGGCGAGGGAAGCCATTGAGTTATATCTTGAGAGCCTGCAAGCGCATGGCGAGGAAGCGCCAACCGACGAAGATGTGTTGGAATACACGATGACGTTGAACGCTTATGCCTAAGATTCCCACGCTCACACCGCAACAAGTTATTCGAATTCTTGAGCGAAAAGGTTTTATCCTTGATCGCTCCAAAGGTAGTCATAGGATTTATATACATCCTGACACAAAGCGAAGAGTCGTTGTCGCTTTTCATCGAAAAGACCTTCCGCAGGGAACCCTGCGAGAAATTTTGAGGCAGGCTGGAATTTCCAGTGAGGAACTCCAGGATTGATGGAGCATCTTGATGACAGATGTAACGTTGACGATTGACAACAAACAAGTGACGGTTCCCGCCGGGATGCTGGTGGTGGACGCGGCGAAACGCGCCGGCATTGACATCCCGGTCTTTTGCTACCACCCGAAGATGGAACCCGCGGGCATGTGCCGCATGTGCCTGGTGGAAATTGGCCGCCCGATGATGGACCGCGCCACCGGCAAGCCGGTGCTGGATGAAAAGGGCGATCCCAAGATCCAGTTCATGCCCAAACTCGAGACGGCCTGCACCAACCCGGTCTCGGACGGCATGGTGGTCAAAACACAGTTGACCTCCGAGCGCGCCAAAGCCGGGCAAAAAGAAACGGTGGAATTCCTGCTCACCTCGCACCCGCTCGACTGCCCCGTCTGCGACAAGGGAGGCGAGTGCTCGCTTCAGAACCTGACGATGGAACACGGCCCCGGCAAGAGCCGCTTCCTCTTCGACGAGAAACAGCGCCTCGCCAAGCGCGTCCCGCTGGGCGAACTGATCTGGCTGGACCGCGAACGCTGCATCCAGTGCGGACGCTGTGTCCGCTTCCAAAGCGACATCGCCGGGGAGCCGGTGATCGAGTTCGATGAGCGCGGCCGCACCACGCAGATCGTCACCTTCTCGGACCCCGGGTTTGATTCCGTTTTCTCGGGCAACACCACCGACATCTGCCCGGTCGGCGCGCTGACCACCGCGGATTTCCGCTTCGGCGCGCGTCCGTGGGAATTGGACGCCTCGGCCTCCATCTGCGCGCAGTGCCCCGTCGGGTGCAACATCACGTTCAACACCCGCCGCGAAGCCAAATCGGATGGGAAGATCGTCATCAAGCGCGTCATGCCGCGGCAGAACGAAGGGGTCAACGAGATCTGGATCTGCGACAAAGGCCGCTTCGCTTATCACTACGCGGAAAGCGAAGACCGTCTCACCAGACCGCTGATCGCCAAAGAAGGAAAACTGGCGAAGGCCTCGTGGAAGTCCGCGCTCGACCTGGCCTCTGAAAAACTGGCTGCGGCCAAAAAGAACCTGGTGGTGCTGGCTTCGGGGAGACTCTCCAACGAAGACCTGTTCAACCTGAAATCCCTTGCCGATTTGGCGGGCGGCAAGGCCATCCTCTACACCGACATGGGCGGCGGCGAGTTGACCGCCCGCGTAGGCGTGGGGCAGGGCTTCGACCTCGGCAAGTTGGGCAAGGGCGATGCCATCCTGGTGGTTGCTTCCGATCTGTATGAAGAAGCGCCCATCTGGTGGATGCGCGTCAAACAGGCAACCGAGCGCGGCGCGACGCTGATCGTCGCCAACCCGCGCGCGACCAAACTGGACAAACACGCGGCTTTCGTGATCCGCTATGCCTACGGCGACGAAGTCACGACGATTGAAGACCTCAACGACAAGAACAAAATCGCGGACGCTTTCCGCAAGGCCGGGAACGCCGTCATCCTGTTTGGCAGTGAAGGATTGGGACTGGCGGGTTCCTCGTCCGTTGCGGCGGCCGCGGCGGATTTGCTGAAAGGGTCGGGTTTTGCGGGCAAGCCCAACAGCGGACTGATCGGCGTCTGGCCGCGGGCCAACGACCAGGGCGCGTGGGAGATGGGCTTCGAGACTTCCGACGATCTCATTGAGGAACTCAAAGGCAAAGCAATTTATGTCGCGGGCGCAGATCCCGCGGGCGACGATCCCGCGCTGGCGAAGGCGCTCAAAGCCGCGAAGTTCCTGGTGGTTCAGGATATTTCGCTGACTGCGACGGCTGGTCTGGCGGACGTTGTTTTGCCCGCGCAGGCCTACACCGAACGCGAGGGCACGTTCACTTCCGGCGAGCGCCGTGCGCAACGCTTCTATCCGGCCGTGCCGGTCACCGGCGAGGCGCGCCACGATTTTGCCATCACCTCGCAGATCGCGCGGGGGATGGGTTACATCCTCGAAGGCACGTCGCCATCCATTGTGTTCGATTTCCTGGCCGCGACGGTGAAATCGTTCGATGGATTGGACTACGCCAAACTGGCCGAAGTGACCGAGCAATGGCCGATCGTCGGCCGCGGTGACTTGTATTACGGCGGCACAACGTACGAGAACACGCAAGGACTCGGCGCGCAGTTGACGAGCGCGGCGGGTCGCGGCGAGACCTATAAACTGCCCGCCGCTAAAAAGGCCAAATCCCTGCGCCCGAAGGAGGGCGAGGTGCTGGCCGTGCCTGTGACGAAACTTTACGACCAGGGCGCGACCGTCGTCCCGGCGGAATTGCTGTCGGAACGAATCGGCGAGGCAACTGTGACGCTAAACCCCGCGACGGCGCGGGAGTTGGGCGCGGAGGCCGGGGAGTTGGTTAAACTCGCGTTTAACGGGACCCAGGCCGAGGTCCGCGTGAGAACCGACGAGGCTGTTTCAACGGGAGTGGCGCTCGTCCCGCGTAGTTTCGGTTTGGCGGTGCGCGAACCGGTCGCGGCCTCGGTCAAGTCCACAAAAAAGGCGAGAGGCTGATATGACTTGGGCTTTATTTTGGGAATGGCTGATCAAATCGCTGATTTTGGTTTTCGGCCTGCTGGGCGGGTTCGCGTACACCACGTTGTATGAGAGGCGTTTGATCGCGCGCTTCCAGGTGCGCGTCGGACCGAACCGCGCCGGGCCGCAGGGAATTTTGCAGCCGATCGCGGACGCGGTCAAATTAATTTTCAAGGAAGAACTGACGCCTGCAAAGGTATATAAACTGATCTTTTTCCTCGCCCCTGTGCTGACCATGGTGCCGTCGCTCATTATCGCGGCCGTCATCCCGTGGGGAACTTCGTTCACGCTGGGCGGGCGCACGATCCACCTGTACCTGGCGGATCTCAATGTGGGTGTGATCTATCTGATGTCCATCGCTTCGATTGCGGTGTACGGCATTGTGCTGGCGGGCTGGTCAAGCAATAACAAATATGCCATGATGGGCGGACTGCGCTCCTCGGCGCAAATGATCTCGTATGAACTGACTCTCGGCCTGTCATTCGTGGCGGCCATCCTGTTGGGCAATTCGATGAGCCTGGTGGATATTGTGGAAGGGCAGAAGTCGCTCTGGTTTGTGATCCTCCAGCCGGTGGGGTTCATCATCTTCTTCATCGCCACGCTGGCGGAAGTGAACCGCCCGCCCTTCGATATGCCCGAAGCCGAGCAGGAGTTGGTGGCAGGCTATCACACCGAATATTCGGGCATGAAGTTCGCGCTGTTCTTCATGGCCGAATACCAAAAGATGATCGTGGTCAGCATGATCGGCGCGACGCTGTTCCTGGGCGGGTATCGCGAATTCTGGTTCCTGAAGGATACCTTCCTGAGTGTGGACCGGCTCTGGTTCCTCGGCCCGGCATATCTTTTTATCAAGGTTGTCGTTCTGTTGGGTGTGATGATCTGGATCCGCGCTTCCTGGCCGCGCATCCGTTATGACCGCCTGATGGCCTTCGGCTGGAAGATCCTGGTGCCGCTGGCGCTGGCGGTGGTCTTTATCACGGCGACGGGCATCCTGCTGGCGGAGATGTTCCACCCGCTGTGGATCTGGAGTGTGCCTGTGCTGTCATTACTGGTTGGATTGATTGCGGTGATGGTGGTGTACCGCTCGTTGAGGAGAAAAGCCTATGAGCGTGCTTGATCCCATGGTTGAGTTGTTCCGCGGCCTGGTGACGACGTTCAAGCAATTGACCGTCAACCCGGTTGTGACCGTGCAATATCCCGAAGAGAAGCGGGAACTCCGTCCGCGCTTCCGCGGGCGTCACGTGTTGAAACGTTACGAGAACGGACTGGAGAAGTGCATCGGCTGTTCGCTGTGCGCGGCGGCCTGTCCCTCGGACGCGATCTTTGTGGAGGCCTCTGAGAACACCGACGAGAAACGCTTCTCGCCCGGCGAGCGTTATGCCTCGACCTACGAGATCAACATGTTGCGCTGTATCTATTGCGGTTTCTGCGAGGACGCCTGTCCCACCGAGGCGATTGTGCTAGGCGACAACTACGAACTTTCGTTCACCGACCGCCGACAGGCGATCTATCCGAAGGAAATGCTGCTCGAACCCGTCCCGACCGTGGATATGACCACGCCGCGTGAAGTAGAAGAAGGCGTGTTTACGCGATCGGTGCCGGAGATGAAGGATCCGCAGGATTAGTAAAAAGGGTATCAAGAGGAGTATCAATGAAACCTCAACACGTTATGCCCAAGTGGCTTGCAATGGCATTTGCACTGGCTGTGCTTTTGGCTTTTGCGCTCGTACTACCTTCAGTGTCAGCACAAGAAGAAATTCCGTCCACATCTACGGGAACAGCTATTGTGCCTACGCCCTTTCTCACAGAAGAACCAACAGAAATACCTCCTGAGACTACTCCACAACCTACAGAAATACCGACAGAGCAAGGCGAAAGTGTCCAGCCATTTAGCGCTTTTGCATCCAGTGTTCCTATGCCGCCCGACTCGGATTGCTCAGATGGGCAATGCGTATTCTGGGTCAAAGCCAGAACTGATGATGCGGGGCTACACCCTGCCTGTACCTACAGCACAAGCTATAATGAGATTTACATGGGGGAATGCACAAATAGGCAGGGGATCGTAAGTGGTTTCCGATTTCCAAATGTAACTATTCCAGCGGGAATGATTATCCAAGAGGCTTATATTGAATTCACAGTAGATGGCCCATATACCGACGAATTAAATGTAGCCTTTTATGGGGAGGCGAGTGGAAATGCTAATCCATTCAGTACAACTAGCCGCCCAAGCAATCGCCCCCTAACTGTGACATCTTCAACCTGGTCAATACCTTCCACGGATCGGTGGGAACTTGGGCAATTACGCGACAGTCCCGACCTTACCGCTATCGTTCAAGAGATTGTCAACCGGCCAGATTGGATCTCAGGAAATGCACTTGCAATCATTGTAAAGAATGCAGGGCCCGCTAGCGGCACGTACCGGCACCGTCGGGTAATTGGATATGACCGACCAGTATGGTATCCGGGTACGGAAAATGCAGCACGGTTGGTGATCAGGCTTGGATATGACTGCACTGATTATAAAGATACTCTCTCAAATATTGGCCAGGCGGTGTTCGATGTGGTCGGCGAGCAGAATTACTGCTTGAATAAATTCAAAAAACTAACCTTTATTGAAGATCCGTCTTCAGGAAGAGTTGCTTTTCAAGAGTTTGCTGAACTTGCCAGCCAAGCAAAGTATGAGGTGGATTTTACGACTATGATCTGGGATCATGACACAGGGGAAATATTCCTTGAAGGCGTTAAAGAATTATACGAAAAAGTCAAATCAAACCCGGGTGATTACCCTGATGGAATCCAAGTTAGAATACTGCTTGGACTAGAGCACTATTTTGATATTTTCGACCAACGAGTAACTGTATTGAATATGTTATATGATCTTGAAATTCCCCTCAACGGTCTAAACGGAAATTGGAAAGTAGAGGTTGCCACATACCGAAATTCAAAACCCCTTGGCGGTTTTATTCGCCCAAATACCCACAGTCATGTAAAAATCTTGATCGTGGACGGCAAAGAAGCCATTGTGAGCGGATATAATTTTCAGGATTTATATTTAGATTCATCAATGAAAGATGCCGGGATTAAAATATCTGGCCCTATTGTACAAGCTTCCTTATTAATGTTTGATGGACTCTGGGACAATGGGCGCGGGCTTTCTTGTAATGATATAGTATTTTGTGCATATACCACAACACCGCTAGCGCATCCTCAGGAAGTACTATCAATTCAACCTGCAACCAGTGATCCAGTAAATGTTTTTTCGCTTTTTCGAAATGAAACCGTAAAAACAGCCGACGACGCGATAGCACAAGCGATTCGCGCCTCAAATACTAATGTAAATCTTTTGCAAAATCGATACTTTGAGAATTATCCTCCAGAGACTGTTTGCAGGAGAATATGCTTTGACGAATGGCTCCCAGAGTCTTTCCCATCTGGACAACATGGACCTTTTCCTTATACACAAGCCATAATATATGCCATGCAAAATGGGGCGCAAATCCAAATGTTGCTTTCAGGTGACATTATTAATATGGACAAAAATGTAAATAGTTTAGAAAAACTTCGAACTCAAATCCTTTCATTGCAAAATGGAACCGATATATATTCAAAAATCACCGTGAAGTTTTCAAAAGATATTTTGCACGCAAAAGCCCTCTCAATTGATAATCAATTCGTAATTGTTGGTAGTCAGAATTTTGACTATAGCTCATTTGGAGATGACCCCAACAATATAATGGATTTGGCTGAATACAGTCTCGGCGTAGATAATCAAAATGTAGCGAATGAATTCGACGCAAAATTTGACGCTCTGTGGGAAGTTGGTAAAAACTATCTCAGCGTGACTCAATCAATCCAACAAACCATTGATCAGGCTTCGCCGGGAGCAATCATATATATACCAGCCGGGGTTTATCGTGAGTCATTGATCATAAACAAGCCTTTAACTCTAATAGGTGATAGTACCAATCAATCAATTATTGAACCACCCTTAATATCTCAGAACACTATTCAGGCTACTTCAAGCGGCATAGCGATCTCTCACTTAACAATTCGTCGCAGCAATGGTTATGGTATAGCCCTCATAGATATCTCGCCAAGCAGCCTAAAAAACATTCAAATTAACAACATCGTTTTTGATAATAACTCTCTGAGTGGAATTCTTGTTCAAGGTCTGATTCCTGGAAGCCCTATTCAATATACGTTTGAGAACAACATTTTTGTTGGCGGACAGAGTGGTTTAGTACTTAATTTACTCGAAACCCAACAGAATTCTTCCTTGGTTCGCAACAATATCTTTATTGGGCAGTCCTCCGCGCCAATAAAGATTCTTTCAACAGGTGATGGCGGCGTAGAATATAGTTATAACCTGTTTTCAATTTGCGGCTCTAATCTTGATTGTTCAACAAAATGGCATCTAGGCAATCTGGCATCCTCATCAAATACACATGACAACCTTTTTAATTTAGATCCATTGTTCTTAGATCCTGGCTTTTCCGACTATCGTTTATCGCCGTCTTCGCCTCTGGTTGATGCTGGCGACCCAAACACAGCCGTTTTCGATGAATACAACGACAGTTCTTTCAGGGTTGATATTGGAGCATTTGAATCTTTCCTGACTTTGGAGCAACTGCCTCCATTAGCAGACGACATCCCAAATTTCCCGGGGCTAATTTCAGAAATTAGCAAAAACAATATGAACTTACGCTACTTCATCAATCCAAGCAGTGATGAAGACTGGTTCCGCTTCCAAATAACGGAAGCCGGTAATCTGCAAGTTCATCTAACCAGCCTTCCCGCTAATTATGACTTGTACATTTACAATGCGGCAGGGCAACTATTGGGTAGTTCTTCGAAAGAGAAGAAAGCGGCTGAAATGGTTAAGATCAACAATGCAATACCAGGATATTACTATGTTCGAATTGTAGGCGCAGATGGTGCTTGGAATTTAAATAATCCTTATCAATTACGTTTCAGTGTAGTTAGTGCAGGTGTTCCATGAATTGTTATGCATATGCACCTCCCTTTTTGAATAGGTAAATGAAAATGAAACTCATAAATTCTGATTCCGATTCTCAATCCAATAAGCATATTGTAGTTTTATTTATAATTTTGCGCTGGTTCGCTGGCGGAATTATAGGTTGCCTTACCAGTTTTTTTCTTCTTAAATTTCTACTTTCCCTAAGAACATTGCCACCTCTTTTGGGACCTATATTGCTCGGGCAATATTTGTTGTTCTATTATCTTTTGCCGTCAAACTATCCTTTGGATTTTACGTTTGCAACAATTGACACAACGTCGATGGTTTTATATTCTGTACTTTGGGGAGTGATTGGTGGAATGTTTGCGTCTGGAAAAAGAATCCAAAGGAGATTTGGGATAATTTTTCTAATTTTGTATATTACTATTGGGTGTCTTTTATATTTATCTCTTTGGTTTCAATTGGCAATGTCTTGAGAACGACCTTTTGCTGTGAAATAATCACTTCTGCAATGATTTGATATCTAATTATAAGTTGTCAGAAAACCGCATCCCTTCAAAGGATTACCATGATCTCTGAACTAATTGTCTTCCTCGTTCTTTCCCTCGTTGCCGTTTCGAGCGCGCTCGGCATGTTGTTGAGCCGCAACGCGGTCTACTCGGCGTTGTTCCTCGTGCTGAACTTTGCCACGGTGGCGGTCTTCTACATCCTGCTCGGCGCGCCGTTCATTGCCATGGCGCAGATCACGGTGTATGCGGGCGCCATCATGGTGCTGTTCCTGTTCGTCATCATGCTGCTGGGCGCGGACAGCCTCGCGCCCGGCAAAGTCCTGCCCTGGCAGAAACCGCTGGCGGGTGCGCTCGCCTTTGTGCTGGTAGTGGAGTCTGTCTACCTGCTGGCCTTGCGCGGCGTGCCAATTGGCATCGTGACCCGGCCCATAGAATCGATCAACAGTGTGGAGTCCCTACGCGAGATGGGAATGGTTCTGTTCAACCAGTATCTCCTGCCGTTCGAGGTGACATCCATCCTGCTGTTGGTGGCCATGGTTGGCGCGATCGTGCTGACGAAGCAAGAGAAGGGAGGACAGAAATAATGGTCCCGGTAAATTACTACATCATCCTTTCCGCCATTTTATTCACCATCGGCGCGCTGGGCGTGTTGGTGCGCCGCAACCCGTTGATCATTTTCATGTCCATCGAGTTGATGTTGAATTCCGCCAACCTGGCAATGGTGGCTTTTTCCAGCGCGATCAAAAGTTTCAGCGGACAGATCTTCGTCTTCTTTGTGATCGCGGTGGCGGCGGCGGAAGTGGCCGTGGGGCTGGCGTTGATCGTGCAGATCTTCAAGTCCCGCCACAGCATCAACGTGGACGAGATGAATAATTTGAAAGGATAAGACACTTGTTGCGTGTTACGTGTTCCGTGTTGTGAAAAACGGAATACGCACCACGCTACACGTATGGAGAAATTATGCTCCTGAGTGAAACCACCTCAAACGGATTTTTCTTCCTCGCCCCGTGGATCGTTTTCTTCCCCCTCCTTGGGCTGTTGACCAACCTCATCTTCGGCGGCTGGTTCATGAAACAACCCTGGGGCGAAAAGGCCGTCGGCTGGATCGCCAGCGCGGCTTCGGGCGCGGCCTTCGTCGCCTCGGCGCTGTTGGCGTACTCGGTTTCCGCCGCGCACGGCGAGATGATGCGCTGGACGATCGGCGAGTGGATCCACATCGGGACTTTGCAACTCGACTGGACGTTCCGCGTTGACTCGCTCTCGACCACGATGATGCTGGTCGTCTCAGGTGTTGGGACTCTCATCCACATCTACGCCATCGGGTACATGCGCGAGGATGTCCGCTTCAAATCGGACCTCGGGCGGTATCAGCGTTTCTTCGTCTTCTTCAACCTCTTCATCGTCGCCATGATGATCCTGGTCGGCGGCGACTCGTACATGATGCTCTTCGTCGGTTGGGAGGGCGTGGGACTTTGCTCCTTCCTGTTGATCGGTTTCTGGTACGAGATGGATACGCTGGCGCGGCCCTCGTGGGCGAATTCCAACGCGGCGAAGAAAGCCTTCATCGCCAACCGCATCGGTGACTTTGGCTTTCTGATCGCGGCCTTTATCATGTTCTGGACGTTTAGAAGTTTCCAGTTTGACCAGGTCTTTGAAGCCGCGAAGAATATCCCACCCGGGATCATCGTTGCCATCACGCTTTTTATGCTGATCGGCGTGGCGGGCAAATCGGCGCAGATTCCGCTTTACGTCTGGTTGCCCGACGCGATGGCTGGCCCGACCCCGGTCTCGGCGCTGATCCATGCCGCGACGATGGTGACGGCGGGCGTCTATCTCATTGCCCGTTCCGCCCCGCTTTACTCACTGGTCCCGCAGGCGCAAAATATCGTGGCGATGACCGGCGCGGTCACCGCGCTTTTTGCGGCGACGATTGCCGTCGGCCAATATGACATCAAAAAGGTGCTGGCCTACTCGACCATTTCCCAACTTGGGTTCATGGTCGCGGCAGTCGGCATGGGCGCGTACGTGGCGGGGATGTTCCACCTCGTGACGCACGCCTTCTTCAAAGCCCTGCTCTTCCTCTCTGCAGGATCGGTCATCCTCGGATTGGAGCGCGGGCATCACCATTTAGCCCACCACGAAGGACACCCTTCGACTTCGCTCAGGGCAGGCTCCGAGCACGAAGGAAATCATTCAGAAGAAGTCTTCGACCCCGGCGACATGCGCAACATGGGCGGACTTCGCAAGACCATGCCGGTGACATTCTGGCTTTATATGATCGGCACGCTCGCGCTGGCAGGCATTGTCCCGTTTGCGGGCTTCTGGTCGAAGGATGAAATCCTGCTGGATGCCAACTTGCACTATCCGATTGTCTATTGGCTGTTGACCATCGCGGCGTTCTTCACCGCCTTTTACATGGGACGCCAAATTTGGATGGTGTTCTTCGGCGAGCCGCGGCACGAAGCCGCGGCGCACGCGGAGGAAAGCAAACCGATCATCACCGCCCCGTTGATGGTTTTGGCCGCGCTCTCGATCCTGGGCGGCGCGCTCAACCTGCCGTTTGAAGGCTTCCATAACCTGACTCAGTGGCTGGGCCACACCCTCGGCGAAGTGGAAGCGGGTGACTTGAATTGGATGGTCGCGGGTATCTCCACAGTTCTGGCACTCGTTGCCATTCTCGTCTCCTGGCTGATTTACGGACGCAATCCGCTCACGAAGGGTCAGCCCGACCCGCTCAAGAAGCCGCTCGGTTTCATCTTCACGGGCATGGAAAACAAATGGTTCGTGGATGAGATCTACTGGGCGGCCTTCGTGGATCGCTACGTGGACATCTCCCGCTTCCTCGCGGACGTGATTGACTGGCGCTTCTGGCACGACTGGTTCCACGACAAGGTTATCGCCGGAACGTACAACTGGCTCGCCAACGTCGCTCTCAATCGCTATGCCGACCAGAAAGGCATCGACGCCTTCGCTAACC
>Ga0210053_1001535_pt1 | contig 21077 bp, 19 predicted proteins | sample CryGeymeta201512_FD_185467 | JGI IMG/M metagenome (GOLD analysis project Ga0210053, IMG submission 185467) | Groundwater microbial communities from Crystal Geyser aquifers in Utah, USA - Crystal Geyser metaG 2015-12 (SPAdes) (version 2) | ecosystem: Environmental > Aquatic > Deep subsurface >... | reverse complement strand
AGAATTTGAGGCCCCTCGCGATAAGCCTGTCAACAGGCGCAACCACATGGTAGGCGGAGCCGTCAGGGCTTATGCCGATGTATCCTTCGTTTCCGCTCTCCTCCGGCAATGTCGCCCTGATGAGATCAGATAGCCTTATCTGGACGTGAGGCATGAAATATTTATCTCGACTGTGGGTGCTGCATGACGCGGATCATGGGGCCGCGGGCTCATGCGGTAAAGAATGGATTAACGATAAAATAGGCCGCCAGTACCAATATCACCACACCGGCAGCCTTTCTGAACCAGCCTGAGGCTCCCTGCCACTTACTGTTTTCAACCAGCCGCTTGACCGCAGCTGTCGAGCTTCCTGCTATTACAATGGGCAGGCAGTGACCTAGAGCGAATAGTATAATAAAGAGGATGCCTATTGCTACCTGCTTTTGCAATGTAATCAGGGCAAGGATCGGCGCTATAAAGCCAAAGGTGCAAGAACCTGAAAGTACCCCATAGGCAAGCCCGAGGCCGAACGCGCCCCACACCCCCTTAAGATTAAGCCTGTGGAGAAAACTTCCTGACATACTGCATTTCTCCACACCCAACATGCCCAGGGCAACCCAGACCAGGACAAGGCCCACCAGTATCTGCCAGTAATTGCCTACGTCACCAAGCATTCGACCCAGCAGAGCACAGATAACGCCCACGATGGCAATGGTGATGAAAAGTCCGGATGTAAAAGCCACAGAGTAACGGACTGCATCTCTTGGTTGCAGGGCCTCCTGCTGCCCCCCCACGTAAGCGACTACGAGGGGGATGGACGCAATGTGACAGGGACTGAATAAAACGCTTATTATCCCCCACAAAAAACAGCCTGCCGCGGCGATTGCCAAACCGCCGGACATCCATTCGTTCACGGTCAAGAAGAAAGAATCAAGCATTAACAAGGTCTCCGTAAATATATATCCGTACTCTATTGTACACCCATTTTTTTCAGTTGAGCAACTATCGCTGCCTCCGACATGAAACCTACATGACGATAGACTTCCCTGCCCTCTTTGTCGAAGAATATCTGCGTGGGAATAGCCCTTATTCCGAAACGCTGCGCCTGATCCCTATATTTCCAGACGTCAATGACAATTATTGCCGCCCTGCCGTTATAGTCCTTTTCAACCTTTTCAAGGATGGGGGCCATCATCTTGCAGGGAACGCAACTGTTAGCCCCCAGATCAATCATTGTCACCATGCCCTTCAGCGGAACGCGTGACCAGTCCCCTGAGTCCGCCGAATGTGCATGCAGAGCTATAAGACATAAAAAAAACAATGACAAAATAATAAGATAAATTTTATAAGAGTTATTTAGGGCTAAACTATTCATCAATCAGCTTCCTCTGCTTTCTATCCGGCCTTTCATTGAATGCAGTTCTTGTAAGTTCAACGTGTCCGTGCTTTGCAAGGGCTCGAAAAAAAATAATTTCGAGCCTTTTCGGATGCCTTGGCACAAAGGCATCAATGGCGAGCCGTCTTTTCCGATTAAATCCGGCTCGCTATTGGACGCTCTTAAGCCATTCCTTAATCTGTGCCCTCGGGGGAACCCTGCCCACGGATTTTATCTTTCCGTTTATCACAAGGGCAGGGGTGCCCATGACGCCGTATTTTCCTATCTCCTTGATCTCCCGTACGTGATCAATACTGCCCTGAAGCTTCAGTTCCGACATGGCGGACATGACCTCCATCTCCAGGCGGTCGCAGTTAACGCATCCGGGCCCTAATATTTTTACATCAAGACCGTCTATTACTTCTTCTTCAAAAGGGGCGCCGATGAGCTTTTTGAACTCCCTCAAGAACGCGTCGCCGTAGCCGGACTTCACCTTGTCGGGAATGTAATTTGATCTGGAGAGCCTCTTCATGAGTTCATCGCGGATCTCCTGATCGGACATCCCTTCTTTGCGGGCCTCTATATCCTTCAAAACAGCATTAAGCCCTATTATCCCTACAGCCTGGCCGGCAACCTTAATCTGTGTTACGTCGCTTTGACCCATGTTAAGGCCTCCTATACAAAAAACGCGCCATACAGCATGCCCGCAATGGTAGATAATACCACAATTATACCGCAAAAGGTCGCGGTCTTCTTTACCCCCAGAATGCCCCCGATAACCAGCATATTGGGAAGCGACAGGGCCGGTCCTGCAAGGAGAAGCGCAAGGGCCGGTCCCTTGCCCATCCCGGCTCCAAGCAACCCTTGCAAGATCGGGACCTCAGTCAGGGTAGCAAAATACATCAAGGCTCCGGCAACGGAGGCAAAAAGGTTTGCCCAGGGGGAGTTTCCTCCTACCAGCGCCTGTATGTAATGTTCGGGTATCAAGGCCGGATGCCCGGGCCTCCCCAGCATAAAACCCGCCACCAGCACCCCTGCCCCCAGAAGCGGAAATATCTGTTTCATGAAGCCCCAGGTTGACTGCACCCAGCTCGATCGCTCATAGGCCTTGAACCAGCTCTTCAGCATCACGCCCATTACAATGAGAAGGCCCGCAGTCAGATACCACTTTATGGAGAAGATAAAGGGCCAGAACCCGGTTGATCCTTCGGCAGGTCTTGCAAAGGCGGCAAATATCAGGATCAATACCATGGTAAGCATGAAAAGAGCGTCCTGAGTCAATGTTCTTCCCTTCTCATCCTCATCAGGCATATACATCTGTCCTGTTGCCCTTTCAGCGTCTTCCTTTCGAAAGAAAAAAGCCATCAGAAGACCAGTAAAAACCGCAAAAACAACAGCTCCCACTGCCCTGGCCAATCCCAGTTGCCAGCCCAATATCCTTGCTGTAAGGACTATGGCCAGGACGTTTATGGCAGGCCCGGAGTACAAAAAGGCCGTTGCAGGTCCTATGCCGGCGCCCCTCGTGTAGATGCCTGCGAAAAGAGGGAGCACCGTACATGAACAGACGGCCAAAACCGTTCCTGATATGGAAGCTACTGAATAGGAAAGAATCTTTTTAGCACTTGCCCCGAAATACTTAAGGACTGAGGTCTGTGATATAAAAACCGATATTGCCCCCGCGATAAAAAAGGCTGGTATAAGGCATGTAAGAACATGCTCCCTGGCATATTCCTGAAGCATCATAAATGCCTCAAAGCCCGATTGCCTTACCAGAGGATTTGCCCATGGGATATAGTAGGCGGCAAGGAAGGCACCGACTATAATCATTAATTTCCTTTTCTCACTCATACAATTTTCTCCATATCTTCTTAATAAATCCGGGCGGATGCTTTCTATGGCGTTTTGCCCCTGATTATTGAGATGTTACTTTTCTCATAGCTCGATTTATATATAGCCTGAAACTAACGGTCATGCCCTGTTGGGGCACAACGAAGGATGAAAATATACACCCTTTACCCATATCCCTCAGCCTCGACAGGGAAGGGAGGGTGGGGGTGATTTTCATATAAAAGGCTGAACTAAAGTGCTGCCTTTGTTCATTACATTCACATCAAAGAATATAGTCCTCCAGGGAGCCCTGTCAACACAAAAGCTTTAGCATGCCCCGGGTTCCCAATCAGACAGTCTACCTGAAACCCTGTTTCAGAGACAGGCTTTTTATTTTGGTTCATCCGATTTTTGCTTATATGATAGCATGCTGTGACTGGATTCCGGCCTACGCCAAAATGACGAACAAAAGAAAAAAGCATCTGAAAGACTGAAAGTACTCAGAAACCGGATAAACCATACTAACGGTCATGCCCTGGAAGGGGCACAACGAAAGATGAAAATCACCCCCACCCATCCCTCCCCTGTCGAGGGGGAGGGCTCGCCTCTGTGCAGGGGAAGGTCGGTAAGGTTGGGGGGTGTATTTTCACGGTAGATTTTCAAAGAGAGGGGAGTCTATAAATGATATCTGCAGGGCCTCAAACAACATCTTTTCTCCTGTTACATCCGCCTGTGACAAGGCCCTGCGAGCCTCCCGCGGGTGTTTCAAGGCTTGCAGGCACCCTCATCTCCCACGGGATAGCCTGCTCGGTGTTTGACGCCAACCTGCACTGTCTATCGGCGATGCTGGGGAGGGCCCCTGACCTTGATGATACCTGGAGCAGAAGGGCATGGGCGGGTGTGAAGTCTCATCTGGATTCGCTTCGGCGCAGAGATACCTACAAGAATATGGGCAGATACCGACGGGCGGTGCAGGACATAAACAGGCTTCTAAACAATGCTGGCGTTTCAGAGGGGTTTCACATAGCCCTGACCAATTTCAGCAGCGATAAACTTTCTCCGCTAAAAAGCGGTGATCTTATAAGGTCATATCATGAACCTGAAAAGAATCCTTTTTTCGAAGCCTTCAGCCATGCGATAACCGAGATTATTGAAAGATCAAAGCCGTCCATAGTCGGATTGTCCCTCAACTTCCTTGCGCAGGCGCTGACGTGTTTTGCCATGATGGGATTTGTAAGAAAAAGGTATCCGGGCATCAGGTTGATAATGGGAGGAGGCCTTGTCACATCATGGATGAGCAGACCAGGCTGGAGAAACCCGTTTGGTTCACTAGTTGACGAGATGGTCTGCGGCCCGGGAGAAAAGAGACTTCTTGAAATTGCAGGGGTGAAGCCTCACGCCTATTCAGGCCCGCCTGACTATGGGTGGGCAGTTGGTAATGGATATCTCTCGCCTGGATTTGTCCTCCCCTACAGCGCCTCGACGGGATGCTACTGGAGGCGATGCTCATTCTGTCCTGAAAAGGCGGAAAAAAATCCATACCATGCCCTTGGAACTAATGCAGTCAAAACCGAGATTGTGGGGCTTGTCAGATTGACAGCTCCCTTGCTCATCCACTTCCTCGACAATGCCATGAGTCCTGATCTCTTGCAGGCTGTCGCTTCGGATAAAGCGGTTGCTCCCTGGTACGGATTTGCGAGGATATCGGCTCTCCTTACAAACCGGGATTTCGCTGTTTCTCTAAGACAGTCAGGTTGCGTCATGCTAAAACTGGGAGTTGAATCGGGAGATCAGCATGTACTTGATGAGATGGGAAAAGGGATTGAAAAAGAGACGGTATCCCTTGCCCTCAGTACCCTAAAAAGGGCGGGAATCGCCACATATGTCTATCTGCTTTTCGGGACACCTTCCGAAGATGAGAAGAGGGCTCGTAACACCTTGGAGTTTGTAGCTGCCAATGCAGAATCTATTGATTACCTGAGCCTTGCCGTCTTCAATATGCCTGCATTGGGAAAGGATGCCGATAGGTATGAGACGAGGGATTTCTATGAGGGAGACCTCGCTCTCTACAAGGACTTTGTTCATCCCCTGGGCTGGGGCCGCCTGGAGGTGAGGAGGTTTCTTGACAGGATATTCAAAAGACATCAAGCTGTGGCAACTATCTTGAGAAGAGAGCCGCCCTTCTTTACCTCCAGTCACGCTCCCTTTTTCTCTATGGCCGAAAAAGGCATGCTGTGAGGTAATAGCTCTTCCATGCATTATCCTCCACTTGACATAAAGGCAGGTTTCTTGCATTATGCGTCCGGGTCGTGCCTATTGCCTTCCTCAGTTGAGAGAGCACGGCTACCCCTTGTCACCAGGTCGAATTAAAGGATAATTTCCATGATATTCCGGCTGTAGGTTAAATTTATGGCTTTAGAGGGGTCTTTTAATTTTTTATGGCGTGCAACAGAAAATATTTTCAGGCGGAAAAGCCCATGAGAAATGAAATCTTGAATCGTTGGACGGTAGAGGAAGCCAGGGAACTATACGGCATAAGGAACTGGAGCGCAGGATATTTCGACATAAGCGCGGATGGAAACGTGGTTGTTACACCCAACCCGAAACGGCCTGATGTATCGGTCAGTATAAAGGCCATAATAGAGGGCATGAGGGAAAGAGGGCTTACCATGCCGGTGCTTCTGCGCATAGAAAACCTCCTCGTGACCCAGTTGGCATTACTTCACGACAGCTTCCGGGCCGCTATGTCCAACTTCGATTACAAGGGGGATTACCGTGGGGTTTACCCCATAAAGGTCAATCAGCAGCAGCAGGTGATAGAGGCGATCACCCGCTTCGGGAGATCAACGCACCACGGCCTTGAGGTGGGAAGCAAGGCGGAATTGATAGCCGCCATTTCCATGCTGAACGACAAGGAGGCTTGTCTGATTTGTAACGGTTATAAAGATGAGGAATTCATAGACCTCGCTCTCTACGCTGTCAAGATGGGCTATAAGTGCTTCCTCGTGGTTGAGATGCCGAGCGAACTGCCCATGATAGTTGAGCGTTCGAAGAAGGTGGGCGTTAAGCCGAACATTGGGGTAAGACTCAAGCTTTCTACAAAGGCCGGGGGGCACTGGACGGAATCAGGCGGGGACCGCAGCATATTCGGGCTCAATATCAGCCAGTTGATTGAGGCAGTGGACTACCTTAAGGATAACGGAATGCTGGAGTGTCTGAAACTCCTTCACTACCACCTCGGATCACAAATCCCCAATATAAGGGACATTAGGTCGGCGGTGACTGAGGGATGCAGGTATTACGCCGAAATGGTTAAAGAAGGCGCTCCTATGGGATACCTTGATATTGGTGGCGGGCTTGCGGTTGATTATGACGGATCAAAGACCAATTTCGTCAACAGCATGAACTACACGCTGGAGGAATACTGCGTTGATATAATAGAGGTAATCATATCAATACTGGGAGAAAACAACATAGCTCATCCCACCATTGTCACGGAATCAGGGAGGGCTACCGTCGCTTATTCCTCAATTCTACTCGTAAATGTCCTTGATATAGCGAAATTTGAAATAGTAAGTCTTCCTGAACAAGTGAATGAAAATTCACATGAACTCATGAAAAATCTTCATGAAGTTTTAAAGAGCATGACTCTCAAGAATATACAGGAATGCTACAACGACGCTATCTACTACAGGGATGAAATAAGACAGCTTTTTAAACACGGAGAGATAACCCTCAGGGAGCGCTCGGTCGCAGAGAACATCTTCTGGAATATCATGAACATAATATACAAGGAAAGAAACAAGATGAGCAAGATACCCCCTGAACTTGAGGGTATCGAATCGGCTCTGGCGGATATCTACTACTGCAACTTCAGCGTCTTTCAGTCCCTTCCTGATTCATGGGCCATAGGGCATCTTTTCCCGATTATGCCCATACACAGACTAAACGAAGAACCATTGAGGCAGGCTACCATAGCGGATGTGACATGCGATTGCGACGGCAAGATAGACAAATTCATAGACCTGCACGATGTAAGAAACACTTTGCCCATGCACGATCTTATAGAAAATGAGGAGTATTACCTCGGGGTCTTTCTGGTAGGAGCCTATCAGGAGACACTGGGCGACCTGCATAATCTCATGGGGGACACGAACATAGTAAGCGTTCATATCTATGAAGACGGCACCTATGACTTTGTAAGAGAGATTGATGGGGATTCGGTTGCCGATGTGTTATCATACGTTGAGTATGATCCCAAGACCCTTATGACGAACTTCAGGTCTATTGCCGAGCAGGCTGTTAAGGATGGATTCATAAGCCCGGCTGAAAGAAGGCAGATTATAAAGAAGTACGAAAGCGGTTTGAGCGGTTACACCTATTTTGAGAGATGAGGTCTTATTATGGCTGGAGTTCTTATCATAGGAGCTGGAGGGGTTGGGCAGGTAGTTGTGCATAAATGCGCGCAGGCAAGGGATGTCTTCTCCGATATATGTCTTGCAAGCAGAAATATTGAAAAATGCGACAGGATAGCCGCGCAGCTCAAGAGGCCTATCCGGACCGCTCAGGTGGACGCGGAAAAGAGCGCGGAGCTTATCCCTCTGATAGAATCCTTTAAGCCCGATGTGGTTGTCAATGTGGCCTTGCCCTATCAGGATCTGGCCATTATGAACGCATGCCTGAAAACGGGCGTTGATTACCTGGATACAGCAAACTACGAACCCAGGGATGAGGCGCGGTTTTCCTATTTATGGCAGTGGGCATATCATGAGCGATTCAGGGATAAGGGCATCATGGCACTTCTTGGTAGCGGATTTGACCCCGGAGTCACAAATGTCTTTACCGCCTGGGCCTTGAAGCACCACTTCAGCGAGATTGACGAACTCGATATAATAGACTGTAACGCGGGAGACCACGGACAACCCTTTGCCACCAATTTCAACCCTGAGATAAATATCAGGGAGGTCTCCGCCAGAGGAAGATATTATGAAAAGGGCGTCTGGAAAGAGACCGATCCTCTTTCCGAAACCATGGAGTTTGATTTTCCCGAAGGTATTGGGAAAAGGAAGCTCTATCTGCTCTTTCACGAAGAACTGGAATCCCTGATAAAGCATATCCCATCCATCAAGAGGGCAAGATTCTGGATGACCTTTTCGGATAACTACCTCAAACACCTCGAGGTGCTCAAAAATGTGGGCATGACCAGGATTGACCCTGTCAGGTTCAACGGACAGGACATCATACCGCTCCAGTTTCTCAAGGCCCTGCTCCCGGATCCGGGATCTTTAGGCCCCCTGACCAAAGGAAAGACCTGTATAGGCTGCCTGATAAAGGGCAACAAGGACGGGCAGCCAAAGACCCTTTACATCTACAATATCTGCGATCACAGGGCCTCTTATGAAGAAGTAGGTTCCCAGGCGGTCTCCTACACGACAGGCGTGCCGGCAATGATAGGGGCCATGCTCATGGTGACAGGTGTCTGGAGAGGAAAGGGAGTCTTCAACATGGAGGAGATGGACCCTGATCCTTTTATGGAAAAACTAAACATCTACGGCCTTCCATGGCAGGTAAAGATAATTTAAATTCGCTTCTTCTCCAGGCACCCACACCTTGCTTTGTGGTTGATGAGGAGGCACTGGAGAGAAATATCGCGATCCTTGCAGCAGTGCAGAGGCGGGCCGGTTGCAGGATACTCCTTGCGCTGAAGGCATTCGCCATGTGGTCGGTATTCCCGCTCCTGAAAGAGACCCTCAAAGGTGTGTGCGCAAGCTCTCCCCATGAGGCCCGGCTCGGACGCGAGTATTTCGGAGGAGAGGTCCACGCCTTTGCCGCGGCTTACAGCGAGGAGGATATCCTGAAGCTCATAGACGTCTGCGACCACATAGTCTTTAACTCCTTTTCTCAGCTCGAGCGCTTTCGCGCTCTCATTGAGCAATCCGGCGCCGACATGAAGATAGGCCTCAGGATGAATCCGGAGCATTCGGAGGCCCCCGCAACGCTCTATGATCCCTGCGCGCCCTTTTCCAGGCTCGGGATAAGAAGGGAGGAGTTCCAGGGAAAAGACCTCTCAGGGGTCTCGGGACTACATTTCCACACACTCTGCGAACAGAACTCCGATGCTCTGGAAAGGACCCTCGCGGCCTTTGAGAAAAGATTCAGTGATATAATCCCCATGATGCAGTGGATCAACTTCGGGGGAGGACATCACATAACAAGATCCGATTATGATGTAGATCTCCTGTGCGATCTTATCGCGGGCTTTGCTGAAAGATACGGCAAGGTCATCTACCTGGAGCCTGGCGAGGCGGTGGCCTTGAATGCCGGTTACCTGGTCTCAACCGTTCTTGACATAGTCAGAAACGAAATGGATATAGCGATACTTGATACCTCAGCCGCCGCTCACATGCCGGACGTCCTCGAGATGCCCTACAGGCCTGAGGTCGTAAGTGCGGGGGGGCCGGGACAGTTGCAATACTCCTATAGACTTGCGGGGCTTTCGTGCCTGGCAGGAGATGTAATCGGAGACTATTCATTTGATGAGCCCCTTCGTCCGGGGGCAAAAATCGTTTTTACGGATATGGCCCACTACACGATGGTAAAGACAAACACCTTTAACGGGATAGGGCTGCCATCCATAGCCGTTTGCAGGCCGTCAAAAGACCATATTGAAATTATCCGCCGATTCGGATATGAGGATTTCAAAAACAGACTGTCATGAGTAAGATGGACGACTATCCGGCATTCCTTGGATCTGAGCTTGGGCCGCAGGCCCCTGAGACGTCTTTGTTTCACATAGTGCCTGTGCCTTACGAGAAGACCGTTTCCTACGGCAAGGGAACGGGAAAAGGGCCATCCGCCATACTCAAGGCCTCATGGCAACTTGAGGTCTTTGACGGAAGGGGTGTGCCTGCCGAGAGGGGTATTTTCACCCACGAACCCGTTGAATGCGCCGGCAGGGCGGATGAGGTTATCGGCAGGATAGAGAAGGCTATTTCAGGAATCCTCAATCTAAAAAAGATCCCGGTGATGCTGGGGGGCGAGCACACCGTAACTTTGGGCGCGGCAAGGGCTGTAAGGTCATGCCTTCCCGGTGCCGGGATAGTCCAGTTGGATGCTCATGCAGATCTAAGGGATTCCTACGAAGGCACGCCTCTAAGCCATGCCTGTGTCATGAGGCGTGTCCACGAGCTGGGAATGCCATTCATCCAGTTGGGGGTAAGGAGCCTTTGCCTTGAAGAGCATCACTTCAGGCAATCAAACGGTATAGTGTATTATGATGCGCCCGGGATGAATGAAGACGGTCTTCCGAAAACCTGGCTTCCGGAGGATTTTCCCGTAGATGTTTATGTCACCATAGATATTGACTCGCTTGACTCATCCATTATGCCTGCCACCGGGACCCCTGAGCCCGGAGGTCTTTCCTGGTACCTGACCCTTGATATCCTGAGATCAATAGCCGGCCAAAGGCGGGTAATAGGATTTGACCTCGTGGAACTGGCCCCTGTGCCAAGCCTTCACGCGTGCGATTATACGGCTGCAAAGCTTATCTACCTGTTCATGGGTGCAATAGTATCCGGTAGTCCTCACCCCTGAGATCAATCGCTCAATTGCTCTCCATGTCCGATGTGGGCTTATGTATCGAGACTATCTTCTTTTTTTTCAGAATCCCCACCAGATAGCCGTCCATCATCAGATGAATGAAGTGATGGAATACACAGAAAACTAAAGCAAGACCGTGCTGGGGGAAAAGCTTGACCTGGAGCAGTACTGGAAGGGTTAATGTCTTCTGCGCACCCATAAAGAGAATGCTCTCCATACGGCCCCTCGGGATTCGAAACAGATGTATTGATGCGAAGGCTGCCGCAAGAAGAAAGGCATGGAATAAGACAGAAAGAAGAGCGATTATTAATACTTGACCTCCCCCGCTTAGAACCGTTCCTTTTGCCCCTGAAAGCCCCATCCATACCATTAACAGAATCAAACATTGATTGAAAACGGGAATGCCTTTTTGAATGGGAGAAAGGAGGGTCTCCCTCTTCGGCCTGAAAGCGAGCCCTATTATGAGGGGGAGCAGGACAAGCAGGCACATCTGCATGATCATTTTTGCCGTTTCCATGGGGACTGAGTCAACGCTTTGAACAAGGATGGAGAGGGAAAAGGGAACCGTGACGACACTTAGACTGCTGGCAAGCACGGTAATCAGGAGTGAATGGGCCATGTTTCCGCCTGCCGCGCCCGTCATAACCACCCCGCTGCTCATCGTCGTAGGCATGACTGCAATCAGGAACAAACCGATTTTGACAGAGGGATTAATGGGTATTTGCGCTATTATCAAGGCAACGAGGGGCGCAACCACAAAAATAATGATGATGGTAATCACCGTCCCCCGGATGTCGCGAAACCCCGCTCTTATCTGTTCCCGCTTTAAGATTAGTCCTGAACCGACAAAAATAATAAAAATAACCACATCTGCTCCGCTATGGGATTTGATCCAGTTACCCATGCCGGCGATTGTGCCAGTGGTATCCGCAAGCGTAATAAGGCAAATGCCGACCAGGCCAAAAAGAAACCAGTTTTGCTTTAGAATTCGCGCCAATTTATTGCTTCCCCTTACCCGCGAGTTTTGCCATTGTGTAACTCAGACAATCGCCGAAATTCAACCGTTCCGGGTATTGTCCTCGGTTGATCGTTACACCTCTTGATACTTTATATGAAAATGCCCCTCGCCTTTAACCCTCCCCCTTGACGGGGGAGGGAGGGGTGGGGGTGATTTTCATCCTTCGTTGTGCCCCAATAGGGCATGGGGGTTAGTGTCCATCCGGAAATGAGATAGTTTCGTCGAGTTCAAGGCGGGCGATAATTTTAACCACAGGCATACATTGACGTATTTCGAGGATTAAAATTTGAGCCAAACGCCGAAATCGGTGAAAATAGCCATTTCCGGATGGGCACTACTTAAGGTTAAGTCCCATGGCTCCAATAAATTTCCGTATGAGTTCAAAAATTCGGGGTAGGTGCGGCTTCAGCCGCACGGGAACCGTGCGCTCTGCGCCTGAAGGCGCACCTACAGAAGCTGATTCCTGGTCTGCATGTCCTGATCTGCGCAAAGCCATCCCCCCCCGATTTATTGAAATGATACAAATTTCCCGTAAGAATCTAGCTAAACTATTATGGTATAATTTGTCAACACAGGCAGAAGATGGCGATCCTTCTCAAGGAAGAAGTATTATTGGAGGCTCTGCTTGAACATGCGCTGAGTGGTGTGATAGAAGTCGTTAGAAGTCTAAAAGTGTTTGACGACCATAGAGTAGCAGAATATTAGTTGTAATGGACGGTAGAAAACGAGCGGACATCAAACCCGGGGACCGGGTGCAGGTTGTGCAGAAACAGGATCAGCGTTCCGGCAGACTGACTGAGGGTATCGTTCAAGCGATTCTGACGCGCTCCGCCGTTCATCTTCACGGAATAAAGGTGAGGCTGGAAAGCGGGGTGGTCGGCCGCGTGAAGGTGATCATTTCCAAGGGCGATATCTGATAGGAGAAATTGATTGTTGAATATCTTTGTGGATGCGGACGCCTGCCCGGTCAAACCGGAGGTCTATAGAGTGGCTGATCGCTATGAGCTGAAAGTCACGCTTGTGGCAGGGGCACGGATGCGGATCCCGGATGGCGTCAGGATAACCCTGAAGGTAGTTGGCCAGGGAATGGACGCAGCGGATGACTGGATTGTCGAAAATATGGAGGCGGGCGACATCATTATTACTGCTGATATACCTCTCGCAGCCCGGTGCGTCGCGAGAGGCGCCTATGTTCTCGGACATACCGGGAAACCGTTCTCAGGCGACAACATCGGCCTTGCCCTTGCAACCCGCAATCTCCTGAGCGAGCTGAGGCAGTTGGGTGAGGTAACGGGCGGCCCCCCGCCGTTTGGTAAGCGAGACCGTTCCCGGTTCCTGCAGGCGCTTGACAAAGCCGTCAACGAAATCCGTGCTAGTGTCCGTCCGGAAATGAGATAGTTTCGTCGAGTTACTGCGGTGCGAGCTGGAATGGCCAGTTTCCATCAGTGCGCAAAGCATGACAGGCGGGTTTTACCGGTAAAGAAGACCGCCAAATTCAATTTGACATCCATTTTTAAAAACATTACGCTCTGCTCGGTTTTATTGTTGTCAGGCTGATTCTATCAAAGCTTGAAGCACTCTTAAGGAATACTCAGGGTCTTCTCATTTAGAGTGTTCCGCTTTTTTCTCGGCAGTGTGTTTTCCCTCCTGCGCCCTTGATGGGGCGCAGGTCCATATCCTGGTGTTTAACCGGCTGTTCATGCCCGCCTTGTTCGCACGTTAGGCGGGTCAGACTCATAGGCGGCCGGTTGTTGGCATGGGTTAAAGATGCCTCCGCAGGGGTTGCGGAAGGCAAGAATACAAACCTGATTGTAACACTTAAAGGAGGAGTTATGGATGTAAAGAAGATCGTACTGCCTGAATCAGAGTTGCCGCGCCAGTGGTATAATATCGCTGCGGACATGCCCACCCCCATGGAGCCGCCCCTTCATCCGGGGACGGGTAAGCCGGTTGGCCCCGACGACCTTGCCCCTATTTTTCCCATGCCTCTCATCTTGCAGGAGGTAAGCCAGGAGCGGTGGATAGATATTCCGGAAGAAGTGTTAAAGAGATACCTGATGTGGAGGCCTACGCCTCTTTACAGGGCCTACAGCCTGGAGAAGTTTCTAAAGACACCCGCAAGGATATATTTCAAGAACGAGGGCGTAAGCCCGGCCGGAAGCCACAAACCCAATACCGCCATTCCGCAGGCCTATTATAACGCCATTTCCGGCACAAAGCGCATCTGCACCGAGACAGGCGCCGGCCAGTGGGGAAGCGCCCTTGCCTTTGCCTGTTCGCAGTTCGGCATCGAGTGCAAGGTCTTCATGGTGAAGATCAGCTATAATCAGAAACCCTATCGCCGTATGATGATGCAGACCTGGGGCGCCACTTGTGTCGCAAGCCCCAGCACAGAGACCAAGGCAGGACAGACCATCCTGGCCCAGAATCCGGATTCTCCGGGGAGCCTCGGTATTGCCATAAGTGAGGCAGTGGAGGCAGCGGTAACAGGAAAAGATTCAAAATACGCCCTGGGAAGCGTCCTCAATCACGTCATGCTGCACCAGACCGTAAATGGGCTCGAAGTACAAAAGCAGATGGCGATTGCAGGCGACTATCCGGACGTGGTGATCGGATGCGCCGGTGGCGGAAGCAACTTTGCCGGATGTGCCTTCCCGTTTGTCAGGGATAAGATACATGGGAAGAAGGTTGAGATCATTGCGGTTGAGCCTACCTCTTGTCCCACCATGACCAGGGGGCCTTTTGCATACGACTTCGGCGACACCGTCATGATGACTCCTCTTCTTCCGATGCACACCCTGGGACACGGCTTTGTGCCCGAGCCTATCCACGCTGGAGGTCTCAGGTATCACGGAATGGCTCCTCTGGTGAGCCAGTTGATACTGGATGGGCTTATCACGCCTATCGCCGTTCCTCAGATGGAGACCTTCCAGGCGGGCATCACCTTTGCCAGGACTGAGGGTTTTATCAGCGCGCCTGAGACGGATCACGCCATCGCCGCTACCATTCGGGAGGCCATAAAGGCCAGGGAAGAGGGAAAGGAAAAGGTTATCCTCTTTAACTGGAGCGGCCATGGTCTTGTTGATATGGCCGCCTATGATGCCTATCTGAGCGGTAAACTGGCAGATCACGCTCTTGCGGAGGCTGAAATCCAGAGGGCCTTAAAAGAGATTGATCCTCTTCCCAAGCCCAAACAGTACCGACCACTCAGACCTTGATTTCCCAAATGATTGCCGTGAATTTTTGCCTCCCTGGGAATATGCACATTTCCCGGGGAGGGATTTTCATGTTGCGGGGCTGATTATGAAGGAAGAAAAGTGTTTTCCTGATGAACAAACGCAGATTCGTTGTCCGAGGCTCGGCCATCAAGTCTCCTTCTCATATTGCAGGATTGAGAGCGCCGGTCTTCCCTGCTTCAAGGCGCTGGACTGCTGGTTTGAGAAGTTTCCCGTCGAAAAATATTTGAGAGAAGAGCTTTCACCGGAGGAATGGGAAAAGGCATTTGAAGCTCGATCGAAACCCAAGATGGCTTCGTTGCTGGACTTGATAGAGCAGGCAAAGAAAATGAATACGGAAGGGAAATGATGAAGGAAGAAATTTTTCTGGGTAATGGAGCCATAGCGCTCGGGCTTCTCGAGGCGGGCTGCCAGTTGATCACGTCATATCCCGGCACTCCCAGCTCGGAGATTCTGCCGGAGATCATAAGGCTGAAAAAACTGCAGGGCCTCAATACCTATGTTGAGTGGTCAACAAACGAGAAGGTTGCGCTGGATAATGCCTTTGCCGCCGCCATAACTGGGAAGAGGGCCTGCTGCTGCATGAAACAGGTCGGGCTCAACGTGGCCGCGGATTCCCTTATGAGCGCGGCCTATTTAGGGACAAAGGGAGGGTTTGTGATTATTTCAGCCGATGATCCCGGGCCGCACTCGTCACAGACCGAGCAGGACACCCGCTTCATGGCAAGGATTGCCAAGGTGCCTGTGCTTGATCCCTCTGATCCGGGCGAGGCCAGGGAAATGGCCAAACTTGCCTTCGAGATATCCGAGAAATTCGGCATCCCTGTTATCCTTAGACCTGCTATCAGGGTATGTCACGCAAGGCAGAGTCTTAAATGGGGAGAACTCAAGAACAATGAAGCAAAGGCCCTGTTCGAAAAAAACCCTCAAAGATGGGCGGCCACGCCTCGCTTCAGACTTATCCTTCACAGAGAGCTTAATCAGAAGCTGCGAGATATCGCCACGTTATTTGAAGAGCTTTCAAGCGTCAATTTCCATGACATGAAGGAAGGCTCCCAATATCCTCTGGGCATAATCTGCGGCGGGGTTCCATACGCGGTTGTAAGGGATATCTTATCTGAAGAGCGAAGAGATGATATCCCTGTTCTCAAGCTGGGGGCGCCCTACCCGTTTCCGGGGGCACTGGCCGACCAATTTATGGAAAGATGCCGTAAAGTGCTGGTGCTGGAGGAGACGGATACTCTCATTGAATATCTCCTGGGGAACAGGGTGAAGGTTATGGGACGGCTCTCAGGCCATGTGCCCCAGGAAGGAGAGCTTGTGCCTGAGGCTATTGCTAAGACGATAAACAGGGCCCTCCAGGAATGCGGCACCAAGCCCCTTGATGTTCCCGATACGGGCGATGTGGGCGGGCTCTTGAAGGATATTTCTCTTCCTGTCCGAAAACCCACCCTTTGCCCGGGCTGCCCTCACAGGGCGTCTTTTTTCTCCATAAGGAAGGGAAGGGCCAAGGCCATCTTTACCTCTGATATCGGATGCTATACCCTAGGGCTTAATCTGGGCTCGGTTGATACATGTCTTGACATGGGGGCCGCGATCACGATGGCATCGGGGTTCTATCATGCATACAAGCAGGATGGAGTCAAGCAGCCGATAGTTGCTACCATTGGAGATTCCACCTTCTTTCACTCCGGGACGGCGGGTCTTCTAAACGCGGTCTATAACGGGGCAAGGTTTGTTCTTGTCATCCTGGATAATCAGATAACGGCCATGACAGGTATGCAGCCGACACCGGGCCTGGGAATAAAGGCAGATGGCAGCAAGGGCGTAGCCATCCCCCTGGAGAGAGTTGTAAAGGGATGCGGAATAGAGTTTCTTGAGGTGGTTGATCCCTATGATCTAAAGGCCATGTCGCAGGCTCTCAAGAGGGCGTCGGCTCATACGTTTGATCCTGCAGGTGGTATAGCGGTTGTCATTGCCAGGCACCCATGCGTGATAGCCTATCGAAAAAAATCCATTCCAAATCCCGTAAAACCTTTAGTTACTGATGATTGCGTCTCTTGCGGCTTCTGCATGGAGCGTTTCGAATGCCCGGCGCTTTTCAGGGACGAAAAGGTCGGGCACACGATGATAAATGAGGTTCTCTGCAGCGGTTGCGCGGTGTGTGTCGGAGTCTGCCCCAAGGGCGCCATTGTCATTGCCGGAGAGGATAAGTAAGCGCGGAGGTTGCGATTTTGAATACCGTTAATATTGTTTTGTGCGGACTGGGCGGGCAGGGAATCCTCTTCATGACAAAGATACTTGCGGAATATGCCCTGAAGAAGGGTATCCCGGTTCTGGGCGCTGAGACGCACGGCATGGCCCAGAGAGGAGGCTCAGTTGTCTCTCATCTGAGACTCGGGGAGGCGAGGAGTTCTCTTGTGCCTGCCGGAAAGGCCGGATTTCTCATTGCCCTTGATCCATGGGAGGCTTACCGCGGCCTGTCTTTCCTGGCCGAAGGCGCTTTGCTTTGCGTTAATTCACCTGATGGCGATTTCCCCAATGACGCGGTGAAGACCTATATGACCACGCATGGGGTTAAGTGTTTTACCGCTGACGCAGGCAAGATAGCAGGGCGCATGGGGACCCCCCTTTCGACCAATCTTGCCCTTCTGGGATTCTTTTCATCCCTGCCGGATATATCTCCCTTTTCCCATGAGGGACTTGGCGAAACGATCGGACTTGTTAGCCCTGACCGGTTCAGAGAGGTGAACCTCAAGGTCTTTGAGGCAGGGTTTGAAGAAGGAAAGAGGCTTTGAAGAAAAGGTCGCAGGGATAATTCTTGCGGCAGGCTCATCAAGCAGGATGGGGCAGGCAAAACAGCTATTACCCCTGCACGGTATTCCTCTTGTTGCGTGCGTGGTGAAGGAGGCCCTTAACTCCCGGCTTGACCATGTCTTTCTTGTGCTCGGGCACATGGCGGAGAGCGTAAGGGAGGCTCTCGGAGACCTTATTTCTAATCCTCACCTTTCCGTCCTGTTCAATCCTGATTACCAAGAAGGGATGTCCTCATCCATAAGAACCGGCATAAGGCAAGCAGGTGATGATTTCGCTCACGCAATGATAATCCTCGGGGACATGCCTTTTATATCTGGCCGAATAATTGATGATTTGATAGTGAATTATATCGCATCGGCAAGGCCACTGGGGGCGCTTCTGGTCGGAGGCCTCCGCTCTCACCCCGTGATATTGAGCCGCGTTTTCTATCCTGATCTCCTTAAACTCGGGGGGGACAAGGGGGCAAGGGATCTTTTCGCTCTTCACGAAAAAGTGACCTTTCTGTTTGAACCCGCTGCCCCCTTTGATCCGGGCGACATAGACACTCCCTCCGATTATGAATGTGCGCAGAGGAAAAATCTGAGCCCTAGAAGTTGAAATCTTAGCTTTCAATGAACACGCAGGAATTCAAGCAAAGGCTGACCGCCATCCTGAGCGCGGATGTGGAAGGCTACAGCCGCCTCATGCGGGATGATGAAGAGGCAACCGTAAGGATCATCACCTCCTACCGAACCGCCATGACCCACCTCATAGAACAATACCGGGGCCGGGTGGTGGACTCCCCGGGGGACAACGTTCTGCCGGAATTCACCAGTGTGGTGGATGCCGTAAACTGCGGGGTCGAGATCCAGAAGGAACTGGCCGAGCGAAATGTTGAGTTGCCGTAGAACCGCCGGATGCAGTTCCGCATCGGTATCAAGCTTGCAGATCTCATTGAAGAGGGAGAGAGGATCTATACGGAAAAACCCTCATCCGGTTGCGAATCGCTCATCATAGAGCTGCTGTAGAGTCTCTATGTTATCTCCTACAAACTGTGATAAAGGTGGGAGATGACAAGATGTTGCTCTTTGGGGTCGGAAATGTATCGAGATTGGGCTTCTGTCAAGGATGCAGTGATTGGGTAATCTTCTGAGGGCAGGAGTTGGGATACTGAGTAATAGGAATAAGGGGCGCCTCCTTTAGATAGTGCCCATCCGGAAATGGCTATTTTGACCGATTTCGGCGTTGGGCTCAAATTTTAATCCTCGAAATACGTCAATGTATTCCTGTGGTTAAAATTATCGCCCGCCTTGAACTCGAAGAAACTATCTCATTTCCGGATGGACACTAGATAAAGGCGCCCCGAAGTGTATGGGGGTCTTAGATGTCCTTGGAGATAACCTTCTGAAAAAGTCTCTTGAACTCCGCTATCTCGGCTGCCTGTTTCTCAAGCCTTGCCTCCTGCGCGGCAATCTCCTTTTGCTGGGCCTTTACAGCCTCAACAAGCACCGCCGTGAGCTTGTCGTAAGAAAGGGATTTCTTGCCGTCCTTGTCCGTTTTCACAAGCTCCGGGAGGACCTTTTCCACATCCTGGGCAATGAGGCCTATCTGCCTGCCGTCCCTGAATCCCTTCTCCGGGTATTGATCCGTCCTCCAGGCGAATGAGACGCCTTTAAGGCTTGTAACCTTTTCAAGCGAGCCCTCAAGGGGCTTGATATCCCTTTTAAAGGATATATCCGATGCCGCCGAGGCATCGGCGATATTGAGGCTTCCGTTGATCTGGATTGTACGCCCATTGAAGTCTCCGTAGATAAGGGGGCTTGTGGAATCGGAGTTGTGGATATAGAGCCTGTCTGAGCCGGTCTCGTTATATCCTGCTTGGTAGCCCAGGAAGACATTTCTGTAGCCGGTGGTGTTGGAGTAGCCGGCGTAGTCTCCCAGGAAGGTGTTGTAGTTGCCGGTGGTGTTGGAGACGCCGGCGTAGTCTCCCAGGAAGGTGTTGTAGTGGCCGGTGGTGTTGGAGTAGCCGGCGTAGTGTCCCAGGAAGGTGTTGTAGTTGCCGGTGGTGTTGTAGTAGCCGGCGTAGTCTCCCAGGAAGTTGTTGTTGTTGCCGGTGGTGTTGGAGTAGCCGGCGGAGTCTCCCAGGAAGGTGTTGAAGTTGCCGGTGGTGTTGAAGTAGCCGGCGGAGTCTCCCAGGAAGGTGTTGTAGTTGCCGGTGGTGTTGGAGTAGCCGGCTAAGTCTCCCAGGAAGGTGTTGTAGTAGCCGGTGTTGTAGTAGCCGGCGGCACGGCCGATAAAGGTGTTTGCTGAACCTGTTGTCCCTGCATCCAATCCGTAGGATGTGACGCTGGTTCCTTCCATCCCCCCGAGCCTCCCTGCTGCAGGAAGATCTCCATCCCCGGCTGCGGAAGTACCCCCGTCAGTCAGGGAAGATGATTGCTCAATGATCTGCCTTATCGCCTCCCTGAACTCAGTATCGGTCTTGGCATATTCGGTGACCTTCTCCCTTACTGCCTCCTCCATGCCGTTTAGGGCCACGGCCGCATCCATTCTGAACCGGTTTCCGAAAGACCAGTTCCCTTTCCCCTCTGAGTCAAGGGCCTTTACGTACCAGATATAACTCTCGCCCGTCTTGAGCGCCTCTGTTCCTGACGGGGTCCATGAAAGGGCAGGCGCAGGGATCTCCACCCCGATTACAAGCTCCCCCTTCTCGCTCATCTCCTCATGGCTCAAAGCCCCCTCAACTTCCTTGAATATCTCCAGCCTGTATCCCACGGCTTCTTCCACGGCCGACCAACTGAAGGTCGGAAAGGCAGTTCCTACAACAGCATCCCCGCTTCCTCCGCCGGGAGATACCCCAAGAGGCCCTGCCGCAAGGCAATTAAAAGTTGGAAAACAACCACACAGCAAACAAATACAAACCAAAACCACCCTTTTCATTTTGTCTCCCTCCTTTATAGTTTACATAGTCCTGCTTAAGCTTCTCCTGAGGCTGTAGGTATGAACTCAAAAATCCGGGGTAGGTGCGGCTTCAGCCGCATGGGAACCGTGCATCCTGCGCCTGAAGGCGCACCTACAGAAGCTGATTCCTGGGCTGCGCAAAGGCATCCCCCCAATTATTGCACTGATACGGCTGTAGCTATAACAACTATACCAATTTCAATAACATTCTTCAAGGGATGGTTCCGCGGACTGAAAAGGCCATGCTGATTCTCCTTAGGGTTTTTCAATCCCTTACGGCATGGGC
>Ga0210053_1001531_pt1 | contig 21111 bp, 20 predicted proteins | sample CryGeymeta201512_FD_185467 | JGI IMG/M metagenome (GOLD analysis project Ga0210053, IMG submission 185467) | Groundwater microbial communities from Crystal Geyser aquifers in Utah, USA - Crystal Geyser metaG 2015-12 (SPAdes) (version 2) | ecosystem: Environmental > Aquatic > Deep subsurface >... | reverse complement strand
CCGACCAGCGCGTCCCGGTGATCACGCGCGCGACCTCGCTCAAGCTGTGCCACTCGCGCTCGTTCCAGAGGATTTCCCCCGCGTCGCTGATGGTGACGACATGGACCTTGCCGCCGAACTCGCGGGCGAGCCGCATGCCGGGGCGGACATCCTTGGTCTCGGTTTTTGCAGCCGCAATCTGGTCGAGACGTTGCCTCGTTTTGCGGGAGAGGCCACCGAGCGCTTTCGCCTGAAGTTCGTAGGCGAGCGCCAGCCGGAGAAGCTTGGCGCTGACTTGCGGGACTGGGCGACCGGTGAGCTTGGCCCACCGGTCCCTGAGGTCCCCTTTTGCCATCGTGTCCAGCTCGGCAAGCTGGTCTTCGAGCCCTGCCATGATCACGCGCTCTTGGTGATGCGGTAGCAGGTCGTCTCGCCGCGCTTGTCGCGCTCGATCGTGTACCCTTTCGTCTTGAGGCCGGTCAGTGCGGCGCGCGTGGTGTGAGGTAGCCAGCCCGTGGCCTCGACCATCTCGTCGAGCGTCGCGCCGTCATTGCGCTTGAGGAGGGCGACGACCTTGCCGATCTTGGTCTCGCGCGGCTTCGCCGCAGTTTTCTCGGTGGCTGGTTTCGTGGTGACGCCTGTCGGCCTCTTTGTAGTCTGCATCGTCATGGGTGGTTCTCCTGTTCCAAGGCGGCAACATGCCTCTCCCACCACCCAAGGCCCCGGCCGAGCGTGTCGCCGGGGCGGCAGCCGGTTGAGGCGGCTGCGATCCAGTGATCACACCAATGCTTCGTTTGCGACCGAAGTCGAATGGAAAGTGCACTGTATCGAATTCAGGGCCGGACTAGCTTGAGAATGGCGCGTATTGCACCGACCGCGAAGCCCTCTGCGCCCACTAGACCCTCGGCCATGCAGCGCTCGACGATCATCTCGAACAGCTTGCGTAAAAGGTCGCTGTCGCCGAACCGCCCGTGCCGGTTCTTCGACAAGGTCGAGTGATCAGGCACCCCCGCCGCGTTGACTGTGCATCTCGCCGATTGTCTTCTGGAGGCGCTTTACTCGCTCGCGGAGGACATTCCTTATTTCCGCGCGGCGGATTGGGACAGAAAGACCGCCGCAGGCCTGATGATCCCGGCGCTCAAGCCCAAGGACAACGCGATACTGCCCCCGACTTACGACGCGCTGTGGAAGGACGTTTCAGCGAACACATTGTACGTTTTGACAGACGATTGACATTCGTCTTCTAATGTGGAATGCGCATCTGCAACAACGGACGGCGGCCCATCGCGAGCTATCAGGGCATGAGCCCAGCCAAGCAGATCACGGAGAAAAAATGTCCCTTCCAACCCTCCTCAAGAAATTGCGCGCCGGAACGGGCGAGTCGCTTCAGCAGGTGGCTGATAAGATCGGCGCATCGAAAGCCTATCTCTCGGAACTCGAGCGCGGGATCGCTTCCAATCCTGGCATCGACATCCTGAAGGCACTGGCCGAGAACTACGGTGTTTCGGTAGCATCGCTCATCGGTGAAACGGATGCGCCGCCTCTCCCGCCCCCCGCTGCCGGACAGGTCGAAGCTTGGGTGACAAACATCCGCAAGGAACAGGCTGCCGGCTTGGACCTCGAAACGGCTGCACACGAAGCGCGGGCCTCGTTCGAGCGCTTCCTTGGGCCGCTGGACGCACAGCATGAAGCGAACTGGAAGGCTGCTGTCGCGGAGCTCGAGGCGGCATACGAGAAGAAGATCGAATTCCTCGGCAACTATTCGCTGCGCAAGCCGCGTCGTCCGCACTGGTACGATGGCCCGCGCGTGGGGGACCAACACTGGCCCAAACTGGAGTCTTACCTCCTCACGAGGAAGAAGTGGCCGAAGGAGACCGTTGAAAGCATCGACGCCACGTCGACGGAGGTCGTCTCCTTGCTCGAGAACCCTGGGCAATCGGAGTTCCGTGGTCGCGGCTTGGTGGTGGGGTACGTTCAGAGCGGCAAGACGGCGAACATGGAGGCCGTCATCGCCAAGGCCGTGGACGCAGGCTATCGCTTTGTGATCGTCCTGACGGGAATGACCAACTCCCTACGCAGGCAGACGCAGGACAGGCTCGAACTCGATTTGCTCGACCGTAACAAGTATGGCTGGCACCTCCACACGACGAGCGATACCGATTTTCACAAGCCGGCAAGTAAGTGGTTCTCGATCATGGATGCCGTGCAGATCGCCGCGGTAAAGAAGAACGTGGCGCCGCTCGATGCACTGCTAGCTACGATCGAGAAGACGCCCCCGACCCATCGCGCGCGCATGCCTGTACTCATCATCGATGACGAGTGCGACCAAGCCGGTGTCAACGCGGCCGGCAGCCAGTACAACATGACCGCCATTAACGAACGGATTCGCAGGATCCTCGCCGCACTGCCGAAGGCCCAGTATGTCGGCTACACGGCGACGCCATTTGCCAACGTGTTGATCAATCCTGAGAAGCCGACGGGCGGTCTGGACGACCTCTACCCTGAGGACTTCATCACCGACCTGCCAAAGCCCGACGGATATTTCGGTCCGGAAAGTCTGTTCGGCAGAGACGCCATCGAGGCTGACGAGGAAACCCCCGAAGAGGCCGGACTGGACATGATCCGGGACGTGCCCGACGCAGACGTGCCGCTGGTACGGCCGCCGTCGGCGAAGGATCGATTCACGTTCGAACCGGCTATTCCGGGCTCCCTAGCGGATTCCCTCTGCTACTTCCTGCTCGCGACAGCCTGCCGGTACGTGCGAGGTCAGTCCGCCGACCACAGCTCTATGCTCGTGCACACCACGGTCTACACGCACCCCCATCACGCGCTCGCCGAAAAGATCAGCGACTGGAAAGCTAAAATCACGGCAAAACTAGCGAAGAACGACAAGGCCGTCCTGAAACGGCTCGAGAAGCTCTGGCACGACGAAACAGCTAGGGTGGATTCGTCCCGGTTCGGGCTAGCGACTGTTTCCTTCGCAACCGTCCGCGAGCAGCTTGGGCAGGTACTCGCAGACATCGAGATCGTCGTCGAAAACAGCGACAGTGAGACGCGCCTCGATTACACAAAAGGGCCGAAAAAATACATCGTGGTCGGCGGTTCGGTCTTGGCACGCGGCCTTACCATCGAGGGGCTGGTGGTCAGCTACTTCGTCCGGTCGTCTAACCAGTATGATACCCTTCTCCAGATGGGGCGCTGGTTCGGCTTTCGTCTCGGCTATGCGGACCTTCCCCGCATCTGGATGACAGATGACCTGCGGGTTGCCTTTCGCGACCTCGCCACTGTCGAAGCGGAAATCCGCGCCGATATCCAGCATTACCGCAAGCGTGACATAACACCGGCAGACTTCTCGATCCGCGTGCGGCGGATTCCGGGCATGGCGATCACTGCAGCGAAGAAGATGTACGCCGCGCAGGCATGCGACGTCAGCTTCTCCGGCGAGCATCTCCAGACCATCCGCTTTCCGCACCGGGATAAGGATACGCTCGACCACAACTGGAAGGTGGCCTCCAAGCTGATAGACGCGGCCGCCGGTGAGGGCATCACGACGATACCGCGTGGGCGGCTCATTAAGGAAGTCACATACGAGGACGCCATGGCGTTCCTCGAGAACTACCGGAGCGATCAGCGCGATCTCGTTTCTGGCAAGCTGCTCGAGTACATCCGCCTCGAGGCCGGAAGGGCAGATCAGCCCTACAAAACGTGGAATGTGGGTATCGTCGAGGCTGGCGGGAAGAAAAAGTCCAACGAGCCGCTCGGCGCGTTCGGAAAGGTCGGTCTCGTCAATCGCGCCCGCCTCAAGGGTCTGACCCGGGATGGTCTTGCCGACATCAAGGGCCTCATGTCGCGCCAAGACCTGCTCATGGACGTGCACGGCAGCCCGGACGAGCTCACATGGGACTCAATCAAGGAGTTCCGGCAGGCGCAGGTGGGTGACCGTATCCCGCTTCTTCTGCTGTACGCGATCGACGCGAACTCGACGCCCAGGTCCGAGAAGCTCCGCGAACCGCTGGACGCGGTAAGTGACATCCTCGCAGTCGGACTGGCACTCCCTGATCGCGGGACAAAGACCAGCTACGTCCGCGTGCCGATCGATCACGACGATGGCGAGGAAGAGGATGTCGAGGCGGACGTCGGCGCTGACGGGCAAGCCGCATGACGGACACGCTTGCCGGTGTAGGGTGGAAGCGCCTGAGGGCGGAGACGGGTCGCAACTACGACCTAGGCGTCCCCTCCCTAGTCGTTGACGTCGAAGTCCGGGCTGGCCCGGTCAGGCTCGCGATCGGAACCGAGCACGAAGCCCGGCTTCTCGTCCCGTTAATGCCGGGCGAGAGATTCCCCGCAATCGACGACACAAACGGTCTCGAACTTCGTGACAACGTCCTCCTTCAGCGAGGCTTGCCGGTCCGCTTCATCGACCTCACCTGTCGCGGCGAACGACTGGAGGCAGTGTTCGAGAAGGTAGTTGCCGACATAATCCGGCGCCTCGGCACCGGGGGCGAGCCTGCCCGCGGTATTGAGGAAGCGATCACCGACTTCCGCAGCCTACTGGTTGGCGCCAACCGCGATCGGCCGACGCTGGAGGTCGCGCTCGGGTTGCTTGGTGAGCTCGTGATCCTGAACCGGCTGCTCGCCGTCCGGAACGACGCTTGGGATCTCTGGCTCGGGCCGACGGGAGCTCGCCATGACTTCCGGGGCGGAGGCAGGGCGATCGAGGTCAAGACGTCGCTACGGGCGCAATCGAGGACGATAGAGGTATCGGCGATTGACCAGTTGATGGCACCGCAGGATGGCTCCCTTCATCTCGCGCATCTCGTCCTAGAATTTGATGCGGCTGGCGCGCTGTCGATCCCGGGTGAGGCCGAACGTGCACAGCGTATTGCGAGCGACCCGGGCGCGGTGGCCGATCGTCTGGCGATGGTCGGATATGTTCCGGAGCTTGCCAATGATTGGACCGCATACAGGTTCGGAATGCTTTCCACCGAATTCTATTCCGTGGCGGATGGTTTCCCGCGCCTCACGCCGGCCTCGTTTGCCGAGGACCCGCTCCCCGCGGGCGTCAGCCGCTTCCGGTACCGCGTCGATCTGGACTTCGCCTCCAGGTTCCGCGTTGCGCCGGCTTCCGTCGACGGCCTGCTTGAGGAGATTGTCGCATGCCTGAACCCCTGACCCTTCACGCGGAATGCTTCAAGGCTGCCGGAGGCATGACGGCCGACGGAATGAAGAAGCTCCTCGGCACGCCGGCACTAAGCCTGCTGGAGACCGTGATCCGAGAGACTGTCCAGAATTCGTGGGATGCGAGACGGGAGGACTTCGGTGTCGGCTACCGGATTCGCCTGCGCGAACTCCGACCGAAGGAACTCGCGATCTTGGAAGAGGAAGTGTTCGACGAACTGCCTCCTCACAAGTCCTCCGCCAAGGGTATCCGGGAGTTCCTCGATGCCGATCGCCAAGTGGTCATGGAGATTTCCGACTGGCAGACGGCGGGTCTCGGCGGACCGGTCCGGGCTGACCGTATTCCCGAACCGGGCGAAGCCAACGACTTCGTCAACTTCGTCCGGAACATGGGCGCGCGACGCGATGTCGCGGGAGGAGGTGGCACCTACGGATATGGCAAGAGCTCGCTCTATCAGCTGAGCCGGTGCAGCACCGTGCTGATCGACACGGTGACGCTTTCCTCTAGGGAGAAGCCCATCAATCGCCTCATTGCCTGCCACCTCGGCGAGGCCCACGACATGAAGAAGCATGGTCGCCTGACTGGCCGGCACTGGTGGGGCGCTGAAGTCGAAGACGAGGATGTGGTGGACCCGGTAACCGGGCAGCAGGCTGCTCGCCTTCGCCGGCTGCTGGGACTGCCCGAGCGCGACGAAGGCCTTACGGGAACCACGCTGATCATCTTGGATCCGGACTTCGACGACGATCTTTCGCTGGAAGACATTGGTGCGCAGATACAAGAGGCGCTGCTCTGGTACTTCTGGCCAAAGATGCTGCCCGGACCTGACGGTGAATTGCCGATAGAGTTCGAGGTCGAGATTGACGGCGAGGTTCTGCCGCTGCCCACACCAGAGCAGTTTCCACCATTGGACCTTTTTGTGGAAGCCTATCGCTGCGTGAAGGATGGCGGCCCTAACCTGTACGACATTAATTCCGAGCGCCCCATACAGCACCTTGGGAAATGCTCGATCCGGCGCGGATTCCGGCAGCCCCGCCGGTATCTGGTCCCGGAGGACGAAAGCCTGCTGCCGTCGTCGAGTGCGCATATCGCCCTCATGCGGCCGGTCGAGCTTGTCGTGAAATATGTCGAGGGCACTCAGCTTCCGAGTGACACGGTCGAGTGGGCCGGGGTTTTCATCTGTAATGATGACCCCGAGGTCGAAAGGGCCTTCGCGGATGCAGAACCGCCGGCGCATGATGACTGGATTCCGGATCAGATGCCAAAGAGCCGGGCGAAGACGTATGTACGGGTCGCACTGTCTCGACTAAGATACCTTGCGACGTCATATGCCTATCCGGGGCCCGACGCGGCCTCCGGAGGATCGGAGCAACCTCCGCTTGCCTTGACCGCAGACCGACTGGGCAACTGCATTCCGACATTCGGCAACATGGGCGCGGGGGGCGGACGTCCCGGCGGCGGGGGCTCCGGCGGTAGCGGTGGAGGTTCCGGAGGCCGGGGAGCGGGTCGGCGTCAATGGCACATCGGCGATCCTCGGTTCCGGAGGATCGAGGAAGGGACTGACGGTGTCGAGGCAGTATTCCAGATAGATGTCGCCAACAGCAGCGGCCATTCGTTGCGACTCGTCGCCACGCCTGCCGCAGTGATGGACGGCGCGCTCGCGGACGCCGAGGACGACGGTCAGGATGTGTCCTTCGTATGCTGGGAGGACGAAGCGGGATCCCGACTAACGACTTCGACAGGGATCGTAGCCGCGTCAAACTCCGACACTACTTTTTTCGCACGGATTGCCTTCCCCGACGATGGCGCGGCCGGAATCCGGGTGACCGCAACCGAGCAGGTTTCCTGATGGTCGAGATTGCATTTCCTTACCTTCGCCTGGACGGCGATGCCGTGGCGGCGGGCCCTTGGCTCGCAACACTCGACGGCGAGCCGTGCGTTATCGACAACCATCAGATCGAGCATTTCGATTATTCTGCGTCGCTAAGGATGGAGCGTGATGTGAGCGTGGACTTCGCCCGTGCTGCGGACGAGATCGGCATTGCTGCCGACAGCCTCCAGCTTCTCTGCATCGTCACGCAGGGCACCGGCAATCAACGTATTCCCCGAGGCCAACAGATTGTCGCGCGCCAATTGCTGGACGCAGAACACCCTTCCGCCAATCTCGAAATAGCGGTTCATGGTCACGACGTGTCACGATCGCTGCACTTGGCAACCGAGCTTGTTCTTTTTTCAGCAGGTTCGACAATCGGCCGCCTGTCCCCGAAACATCGCGGAGCCCGGCTCTGGAAAGACAGCATCCGAATAAGCGTCGATCCGGGGGGCATGCGCTTCCCGATGGAGACCGTGAGCTTTGCAGAGGCATTTTCGGAAGGTCACCGGGATGCCCTATGGTTCCTTGACTGGTCTCCGCAGCATCTCGATCAGGAGTTCACCAGCTCTGTCCGCCTCTATCTTAACGAGGACCGTCCGGAATTCGTGGAGGCGGTCCAGAACGGGGGGGACATTGTTCTGAGAATGCTCATCTGCTCGGTTGCCGGGCAGATGATCCGCTCTGCGATCACACTTGACCACTTCCCGCCTGACCCGGCCATCGGTACGCCAGGTTCGACGGGTTCGGTGGTCGAGGCATGGATAAAACAGGCTTTCCCGGGACAATCGGTGGGCTCGGTGCGCACGCTCGCCGAAAACGATCCGGCGCGTTTTGACCTGTCGATCGGCAGCCTTTTCAAAGGAGAGCTCGATGCCGAATGATGTACGTCTCATGCCACGCCTCGACGAGATCGGAGTTCGCAGGCTGCTGGGCTCTCCGGACCTCTTGCGCGAGGGTACGATGGCTGAGCGACTGGCGGCCGCAGCGAGCTCGATCACTCACGCGGCCAGCGGTGGGTCGCGGGCATCACAGGAGGATCTCCAAGCGCTTCTCGATGGCCTGACCGCGCTGGCGGTGCAACATGGCTTTCCGAACAGGGGCGGGGCGAACGACCGGGCTACCTTTGATGCAGCTTGCGGCGCTTGGCTGGGCGAAGGGGACATTCTCCACGGAGCCGAGGCAATGCGGGACGACGTGTGGGCCTGCGTCGCGTGCTGCATTGCGCCCGGTATTGTCCTCTGGCGCTTCGAGGATGGGCATCCGGACCGCTTTCGCGGTGGAGTGCGGAACACGTTCCAGAGGCTCTGGCTCAGGGCTTGTGCGGTAGACCGCGGCGAGGGTCACAAGGACAGGTGGGGTCTGCTTCGTGCCCTGTCCGAAGATGCTTCCGTGCAGATTACCGAACGGCCCGGCATCGGCGCGGACTCGAATATTGCGCGTGCGCTGGCTGAAGCCTGGGTGGTGACTTCGGCCCGTGTCGGCTCGAACCGCATGGAGCCGCTCACGCGGCGCGCTGTGCGCATGATCCGGCGGGATAACGAGATCACTTGCTTCGGTGCGCTCAGCGAACAGGAGAGGTCGGCTCGAGTGCAGGGGGTCTTCGAAAGGGCGGAGAAAGCCTGAAAGGTCGAGGTCGTGGCGCCAAGGCCGTGGGCCTGTCAGGAGAGCAGTGCCGAATCGGCTCCTACGGGCCTTGGCATACTAGGGATTTCGAGCATTCCCTCGTCCGATTGCATCCAGGTGAGGATCGCATTTGTCACGGCATCGATGTCTCTCGCCTTCAGCTCGCATTCCCAGACGATCGCCACTCTCCAGCCAGCATCGCGCAGCAGGCCCACGTTCCGCTTGTCCCGTTCGACGTTCGCGCGGAACTTGGCCTCCCAGAAGTCGGGCCTAGTCGATGGCTTGGTTGCCAAGCGGCAATTCTTATGGCGATGCCAGAAACAGCCCCGAACCTCGATGACGACGCGCCAGCGCGGAAGCACGATGTCAGGCCGGCCGGGTAGGGATTTGTCGTGAAGCCTGAAGCGCAGGCCACGGGCATGCAGCGCCCGGCGCAGTTTTAGCTCGGGTCTGGTGTTCGCCGCCCGGATGCCGGACATCATCCTCGAGCGCGTGGCGCTATCTACGACGTCGACCATGTTTTTCCCTGGAGGAAACCACCATACCTGGTAATGCCAGTCTCCATGGAGTCTGGTCGTGCAGGACGTGATGTTCAAGGTCGTTGATCTGTTTGCCGGACCCGGCGGGCTTGCGGAAGGGTTCGCCTCAGTGCGCGACGCGAACGGCAATCGCGTGTTCGACATCGCCCTGTCCGTGGAAAAGGAACCCTCGGCCTTTTCCACGCTCCGGATGCGGAGCTTCTTCCGCCAGTTCGAACGGGCGCCGCGTGAATATCACGAATACATCCGTGGCGAGCTTTCGCGGGAGCAGCTGGTTGGCGCCTTCCCCGATCAGTGGCGTTCGGCCTGCGAGGAAACCATACAGCTGGAGCTAGGGACACCGGAGGCCGCGGCGCAAATCGATCCGCTGATCGACAAAATTGCCGCAGAAGCGCCCGACAGATGCATCCTTGTCGGTGGTCCGCCATGTCAGGCCTATTCACTCGTGGGACGCGCACGGAATCGGGGTAATGCCGGTTACGTAGCAAGCGAGGACAATCGGCATTTCCTCTACCGCGAATACATTCGCATCCTCGCCCGCCTGAGGCCCGTCGCGTTCATAATGGAGAACGTGAAGGGCTTCTTGTCAGCCAGCGTCGATGGCGAGAACATCTTCTCTAAGGTCGTCTTCGATCTGATGGCGGCTGGCGGGTCCAAGGACAGCTACACTATCCTGCCACTCGTCGTCAGCAATGCCCGGGGCGGCTCTGCTCATATTCTCCGGGCAGAGGAGCACGGGGTCCCGCAACGTCGTCATAGGGTTTTTCTGTTCGGCATCCGGCATGACTTCCCTTGCCAGATGTCGGTCTTCCAGCTCCCCGAACACCATCTGCGGCCGCGCGATGTTGCGCCCAGCGTAAGACAGGTTCTGGGCGGGATGCCCGTCCTGCGCAGCCGGCTGAGCAAGATTAAGGACTCGCCGTCCGCATGGCGCGCGATCGTTGTGGAAGCCTTCCGGCTGGCTGCCCGAGCGGCATTCGACGAGGAAAGCGAGCAGCTCGATATGGTCGCGTTGAGGCTGTTTGCCAACGCTGAAGCAGTGAGTGGTCGCAACGATGTCCTGCCGACGAAATCAACGGAATCCGCGATTGTGGATGACAAGGAGTTGGCAGATTGGCTGATCGATCCCGAACTCGATCACTTACCAAACCACGAAACGCGCGGACACATGGAAGGCGACCTCGCACGGTATGCCTTTGCTGCCACGTTCGCGGAGATGTTCGACCGCTCCCCAAAAGCGTCCGAGTTTCCAGCCGGCCTAGCGCCAGCCCACCGTAACTGGACCTCGGGCAAGTTCGCTGATCGCTTCCGCGTGCAGTGCTGGGACCAGCCTTCGACCACGGTCACAAGCCACATAGCCAAGGACGGACACTATTTCATCCATCCGGATCCTCTTCAGTGTCGAAGTCTGACTGTTCGCGAGGCTGCGCGCCTCCAGACCTTTCCTGACAACTATCTGTTCGAGGGAAATCGCACGCAGCAATTCACACAGGTGGGCAATGCGGTCCCCCCCTACCTAGCCTTCCAGATCGGGAAGGTCATTCAGCGAGTGCTTGAATAATGCTGGCGCGAAGGCTCTCATGACCGCGCGTCGCGCTTGGTCGTTCCTGACAATCGAAGGCGTCCGTCAGTATGGCGGCAACGCCGGGTATGACGACGATCCCGCAAGCGCCTATAGATATGACAGCAGCGTCCCGAACCACCTTCGGATTGGCCGAGATCGAGACGGTCCAGAAGGAACACGGAGAAAAGGAGAGGCTGCACTGCCCGGTCTGTGGAGCGGGCAATATCAAGAAGCGCGTTACGATGCTTCCGCCGTGGATGTGCAAGGCGGGACACGGATTTGAGGATCCCGTAGTCGAGCAGGTTCCGGTGATTAAGTATACGGCTCACTATGGGGGCACTTTCGTCCCATACCCGTCTCTCCCCGTTGCGCGCGTGCACGAAGCGGTTCTGCGCCCCAGCGATCAAATGTCGATCAAGGAGATTGACCTTGCAGCTCTGGAGCCGTTCTTGGGCAGCGAGTTTCCAATCGCCAGCCTGATCCGGCTCTTCGCCGGCACGGTAGCAGTTCCCGAACTCGCCACCGAGAACGAGCCACCTCCGGCTTCGGTCGTCGAAACCCGACGGCGCATCTTGCGCGAGATTGCTCTCCGTCGCGGGCAGCGCAAATTTCGCGACCGGCTAATCAAGCGATACGGACCGCAATGTCAGATTACCGGCTGCCACCTCCCTGGTCTAATCGAAGCGGCGCACATCCGGCCCATTTCCACTTGCGAGGACAACGGCGCTGGAAACGGCTTGCTGCTGCGAAGCGACCTCCACACACTATTCGATCTCGGGCTGCTGGGTATCGATCCCGGTACGTTGCAGATCGCGCTTCACCCCGCCTTGCTTGCGGCGGGTTACGCGGAATTTGGCGATCGGACCTTGCTCGTAAACGGCACAAGTGGGCCGGTCCGAGCGGCATTGGAAGAGCGCTGGCAGTTCTTCAAGATGCAGCTGGAGGCTGCTGTCGCCGCGGGATGACAATCAGGATTTAATGGATAGGCTGTAGACACCCTCTGCACGACTGGCAGTTCTCACGGGTGCATCTGGATAGTGCTCCCGCATTACGGCGATCAGGCGTTCCCGATAATCCTCCGGCATCCGCTCTCCCACGATGACTTCCTTGACCGCTGCGCGGTCGTAGGTTCGCAGCAAAGGACGTGTGTCGTCCATGTCGGTCTGGACCAGCAGGCGACGTTCTCGCTCGTACCTCCACTCGGCGGGCTTTGTCGCTAAGACGTGCTGCCAGATTTCGCGCATTGTGCGGAGCGCTTCCGCGCCCGAATCCTCGTACATCGCAACCTCATCCGGTCTCAGGATTCTGCCCTGAGCCCGAGCAGCATGCTCCGCTTCCTCGATCGCGACATCACTGTACCAGTCCTGATCCCAGGCCACGCCATAGATGAAGCTGTCCACGCGGGGAGGCCTATCCAGATAGGTAACGTCGAGCACATAGCTGCCCCCATCATCCCCCTTGATGGCATCCTCATCGAATGCGATGCAGAACCCCCGCAGACCATCGCCGTAATGCGACCACATCAGCAGATTATTAGCCTCGGCTCTGAAGCAGGAAATCCGCATCTGCCGCCGCATTTGCTCAAACGGCGGTGCGTACGACTGACACTCGTCAAAATAGTCGTCCACCGACTCTTGTATGAGCTTGTCACTTTTTGCCTCGGCGACCGTCCGATAATGAAAACCCCAAGCTCTCAGGGCAGCCAGATATCGCTCGGGTTCCTGATCGGGGTCAGGAATTCCGCTGGATATCCTCGTCCAGAATTCAAAAGGGTCGTTGTACGCAGCATAGTGCTGGCAGAACAGCTGTCCCTTCTCCAAGTTCTGGAGCGCATTGTCGCTGGGGCGGTTGAACTTGAGAAGCTGGCCAACGACACGCATCCGCCATTACCTCCAATCGAATAAGCGCTAAACGCTGTTGTCAGACCAAATGCTCGGGCCCATTGGCTGCAAGATCCTCCGCAATTTGTTCGCCCAACCTAGGCAAACAGCTGCCAATCCCGACAAAAATGGCAGGTCAGTGCGACTAGACTGACAGCACGACGTCACTAGCAGGCGCATTCGATCTGACAAAACCAACCAAACCCTTTTGGGTCGAGGCATTCGGATTCGAACCCCGCTTAACATAAGGTCAGTTGCCGTCTCTCAGTGCTGTCACGCCTTGCCCGACGTCGGGGTGGCCAGTCACTGGAGGAAAGGTGAGACTCCAGCAACCGGCCTGCCGGTGTTTTCCCGCGACCGCCGGCTGCGCGTGCTCCCTGTTATTGCAGGGAGCGGGCTCGCGCCGCGCTACCCGCTCACGCAGGCATCAATAACCCTGCGTGCGGTGTCGAGCGTGGTCACGCGAAGGCGAGCCAATGGCTTGTTGCGAAAGGTCTCCAGCGTGTTGAGATTGCTGTTGCGGCCGGTCTTCGACCCCGGAAGCCAATCGGGCGCAAGGTCGTTGATCCGTCCCTCGGCGAGCGATCGTGTGAAGTAGAGCAGCGGCGTCCCCGCGCGTTTCTCGACTGCCACTTCGTGGCCGCACGCCGTGCGATAGCGAAGGACATACTTGGAATGTCCATTCGGGTGCTCCTCAATGTTGCGGTGGCTGACGAGAAGCGTGTGCAGTTCAGCGGTCTGGCGACCGAGGCCGGTGGTGTGGTCCATATTCAATCTCCTGTTTTCTGAATTTAGTTTCGAATGCCAAGTCTTGTGGTGAGGCTGGTGATGATCCTAGTGGGCAAAGCGCTACCCTGATCAAACCATTCACGAGCGTCTTCAAAGGTGAAGTCCAGCTCGTTGCCGAGAGTTGAGAGGGAGCCCAGATTGACGATGCTGGCGATAAGCAGGCCTCGTGTTGCAGCACACACATCCGAGTTTGCCAGCTGGCGGGTCAGCCAGGCAGGATCGATCTCCGAAACCGTGAAGTCCCTCCGGCCGGCAAGCCATTCGAGCGCGTCGAGGGCATTCAAAGAGACGAAGGCCGGCGCTGCCTTGCCGCGCTCTCTGGAGGCACGGTCGGCACTTGTCCGGACCTGTTTTCCCGGTCCGCAACGGTTGCGCACTGTCCGGATGTCGAGGCCCGAAAGTAGGGCAAGGTCGCCCACGCTCAGTGGGGTCTCTGCATCGCCATGGAAGGCACTCTCAATTGTCTCGATCAGATTGAGCCATGCAAACGAGAGGCTGTAGAGATGCCTGACGGCGCCATTCCGTGCTCCGGTCAGATCCATGCCGCCAAGCGCGACGTCCGGCAGGGTCGAGAGGAAGTGCTCGAGGAAGCAAAGATTGTCGTTTCGGCCGAATTCGGTGTCCGGGCGGTTTGCATTGTCGATCGACAGCCCGCGAGCGGAGACCATGGTGTGAAGTCGCCGGACCCGCTCGGCGATGTCGAACCGATCGAGGTCAATTGCAGCAATCGCTTCCTCGGACAGGTTCTCATCCGCGAGCCCCTCAACCTCGATGCCGAGAAAACTGTTTCGAAGTTCCTCGCCCAGTGGTGCCGCCAGCATGAAATAGAGATCATCTGCCTTGAGCAGAAGGCAGTGCCTCAGATTGGTTTCGGTGTTGGTGAGAGAGGAAATTTCCATGACTGCGCTCCGCTGTGATATCTCCATATCACTCTATCCGCTCGCCGTGTCAACTGAAAAGTGATTTCTAGATATCATAAGTGTTTTGACCTTGGGGAAGGACGGTCCTTCGCCAACCGCTGTGGCCGTGTCTCCCTATTCACCAAGGCCTCCGCTCCAGCCGCACCACGTTGTGAGCCCTGCCATCCGGTTCGTATTCGGTCAGTAGCCACGTCCAGTGTCGCAGCTGGTGCCGGACAAACTGGCTAAAGCTGTCCGCCTGATCGTCGTACTTGCCGTGCGGGAAGGCGCGCAGCTCGTTCCGGAAGTCGTCGAGCCACGGCGCTTCTCGTGGCAACAGAAATCGCCCTGATTCAACTTCCGCAAGGCACGCGTTGAAGCGATCTTGCTTGCTGGTCACGGGAGCGACTGCAATCGGACGCAACCTGTTCGTCGCTCGCAGTTCCTGCAGCAGCGCATGCCCGCTACCTGCCTTTTCGATTATGACTCGGTCGGCACGATAGCGTCGGCTGAGCTCCTGGACCGCGCGGAACAGGTCGGGATAGTCGAGCCGTTTGCGGAGCACGTCGAGGAGGTACCATTTCCTCTCGTGGCGCTCGAACTCCCAGGTCGTGCAGGCCGAGTAGTCGCTGGTAGTTGCGGAACTCATCCCCGTATCCCAGCTCTGGACCACCTTGAGGAAGTCGTGCCGCTCGGGAGGTTCATCGTAGACCCCGAACCACTCGAGCCGGATCATGTTGCCCTCGGCGGTAACGGGCTCCTGCTGGTACTGCGAAGAGAAGACCACCGGGCCAAGATCACGACGCAACTGGTCAAGCGTCGCGCGGTTTTCCCGGGAAGGGTTGAGCAGGTCGCCGATCGATCGATGGTGTGACCGTCCCCTGCCGGTCGCGATGCGCTCCTCCTTCTGGGCGATCGCGGGAAGGTTGAGGTGTTGGTATCCCTTCTCGAACATGTAGGCGGGCAGGTCATCCTCGTGGAGACGCTGCTGAATCGAGATGATGCGCCCCGTCGCCTTGTTGTTCAGGCGACTGAGCAAGGTATTGTCGAACCAGTCGCGCAGGTTCTGCCGCTCGACAGCGCTCTTAGCCTCGTCGGCCTTCATGCAATCGTCGACGATGATGATGTCGGCGCCGAAGCCGGTAATCGAACCCTGCACCGAGACCGCCTTGCGCACCCCGCCGGCCGTCGTCTCGATTTCCAGCGCACGGTTGCCGCGATCGCTTATCCGCGTGCCTGGAAAATCCCTCCGGTACCAATCGCTTTCCATTAGCGTGCGGGTCTGGTTCGAATGATGCCGGGCGAGGTCCTGGCTGTAACTCGCGACCATGATCTTGGCCTTCGGCTCGTGACCAAGGACCCAGGCAACGAAAGCCACCGACGCGGTCACCGACTTGAGGTGCCGCGGTGGAACGGTGATGACGAGGCGCCGCTCTTCGCCCGATCGGGCCTGCATCAGTGCATGGCAGATCGCCTGAAGATACCACTCAAGCTCGAGTGGAGGATCTCCGGGATGAAGCGTCTCGAACGCCTTGATGAGGAACAGCTCGAAATGCTGGCGACGCATGGCAGAAAGGGGAGGGGCGGGAAGGGTCACGATCCATCTCCTGCTCTCTCGGCCAGTTGCGCCTCGAAGGCAGCAAGGATGGCGAGATCGGCCTCAGACATGTTCTCGTTATTCCCGGCTGTCTCGTCGGCATCGGGCGTGTCGGGGACAGCAGCCCGCCACAGCTTCATCAGTTCGAGCTGCGCGCGGGCATCGCCCTTCAGAGCTTTCTCGAGTGTTTTCTGCAGCACTGCCTCGATCTTGCTGATCTTCCTTGTTCCCTCGGAAGTCCGGACAGCCAGCTTCCCACCAAGGGACTCGCGCACGATGGTATTGAGGCCCTTGGCACCTTTTGGCCGTCCCTTCGGGTTTCCGGACTGACCGGGTTTGAATCGCGTCCTTTTTGGCGGCTTTCCGTAGCCGACTTGGTATTCAGCTCCTGACGAACTCTCTTCAGGCTCCCCGCCGGCTTCAACTGGAATCGACTCGGAAGGCTCGGCTTCGCCGATCTCCGGGCGCGGATCGAGAGTTTCGATCGGCGGCACTGTCCGGGTGCGTGTTCTGGCTGGGGGCAATCGGCGGGGTTGGTCTTCGTCCTCCTCAGGGAAGGCGCTGATCCAGTCGGAAGCAGGTTTGAATGGCATGGGTCGTCTCCGGAAAATATGGGAACGCGCGCCGGCCACTTGATCGGGCCGGCGCTAAGGTGGTAATCAGGCAGCGCTGGTAGTTGTGTGGCCCGTCGGGATTTCATTCTCGGCTGGGTTGTCGGAGCGGAGCGCGGCGACTTCGGCGTAGGCTTGTCCGGTTTCCAGCAGCACGGCTTTCTCGCCTGTCATGGCTTCCCATCGCCGAATCGCGACATCGACATATCCGGGCTCGATCTCGATCCCGTACCCACGGCGCCTCGTGCGCTCGCAAGCGAGGATGGTCGTGCCCGATCCCATGAAGGCGTCGAGCACGATCTCGCCGGGATCCGTCACGTCGCGGATCGCATCGGCAACGAGGGCTGTGGGCTTGACCGTCGGGTGATCCGCGAGGTCCTTCATCCGGGTTTTCCCGAAGGTGTTGATCCCCGCGTAGTCCCAGACGTTCGTGCGATAGCGCCCGTGCTTTCCCAACTCGACGTTGTTGGTGTGCGGGGCCTTCCCCTTCTTCGCGATGAAAACGAGCTCGTGCTTGGATCGGTAGAGGCTACCCATTCCGCCGTTGTTCTTGTTCCAGGCGCACAGGTTGAGCAGGGAGAGCTTGTTGCCCTCGATCGCAGCGAGCATCTCGCCAAGATGCCTCCAGTCCATACACAGGTCGAGAACCGCGCCGTCCTTGCAGTGCGGAAGCAGCGCGGCGATGAACTCCGAAAGAAATGCGGTGAATTCGGCCTTGCTCATCTCTCCGGAGGCCATGGCGAACTCGGCATGGCTCACCTTGCCGAGCCCGCAGACATGGCCCGACACCGGGACGTTGTAAGGTGGATCGGTGAAGGCCATCGCGGCGGTTTTGCCATCGAGAAGCTTGGTCCAGTTGGAGTAATCAAGGCTTGAGCCACACAGGAGGCGGTGCTCGCCCAAAAGCCACAGGTCGCCCGGCCGACTTGACGGGGCAGCTGGAGGTTCGATCTGTTCGTCGGCCGGGTCTACAGAATTGCCCTCCTGCGCCTCCAGCTCGTCTTCGAGAATGATGTCGATCTCGGCTGTTTCCCAGCCAAGGACCTCGATCGGGCTCTCGTCGAACTCGATGAGCGCGGCGAACTCGATTGCAAGAGCATCGCTGTCCCACGTTCCGAGCTCTGCGAGCCGGTTGTCGGCCAGGCGATAGGCGCGCACCTGTGCCGGACTCCAATGATGCGCGACGATGACGGGGACTTCGGTCAGACCCGCGCGACGAGCTGCTTCGAAGCGGGCCTCACCTGCAATGATGACGTCCTGCTCATCAACGAGCATTGGCATGGCAAATCCGAACTCGCTTATCGACGCGGCGAGTTTGACCAGCTGCTTCTCAGGATGCTCGCGGGGATTGTTTTCGTATCGCTTTAGCGAGCCTAGCGGTCGATATTCGATGGAACCGAGTTTCTGCTCGAGCGCAGCAATGTCATTGCGAATGCCGGTGGCGGCCCGCTTCTTTGATGAGCTTGTCATTTGAATTGTCCTTCGTTGCCGAACAGGCAGCAAAAGGAGGGACGAAGCTTGCAGCGCATGGGCGACAACCAAGGTCCCGCCAAGTGCACTGCACGGCGGTTGCTGATGGTTGTCCCGAGAATTGCTGCTGTGCGCCAATGGGCGCGGTGCCTCTGCCTCGAAGGACAGCGACAAGGTTGGAATGCCAGCTTTGATCGTCAAGGTGAGCGGATCAAATGGTCGACGTAAACCGCGATCTTATTTCCCAGCTCGACCTTGATTGGATCCGTAATCGCGCCTGCAAGTTCCCTGTTAGCGTCTTAGGGAACTCCATTTCGTGGATGGCTGATTTCTGCGGTTCGCGCGTCTCTCGCGGGCATTCTTAGGAGAAGATTTTCGTCTTTTTCGCTGTAAATTCCCGCCAAGCAGGGATTTCCTTGGGGAGAGCGGTTCGCAGCTGACTGCATCCTCCGCCACCGGTCTTTCCAGCTTACTCCAGACTTCTCCATAATTGCTCGGAAAGCTTTACAATTCCGCGATTTCCGCCTCCGGTGCCGTCCGACGCGATCCAGCCTCAGCCAAACGCAAGTGGGGGTAGATCGGGGGTAAAGATTCCAGCTTCTAGGGGGGTATCGAATTCTGACGGACAAGGCTGCGCGCACGGCAGCCGTACAGGATAAAGCCTACAAGCTCACCGACAGCCGAGGTCTTCACCTTCATGTGTCGACAAGCGGACACAAAAGTTGGCGCTACAAAAATCGCTTCGAAAAGAAAGAGCGCCTGCTGACGCTCGGTGTATACTCTGAGGTTTCGCTGGCCGAAGCTCGCGAAAAACGGGACGAGGCTAAGAAGATCCTGCGTGAGGGTCGCGATCTCCGGCACATCGCAAGGCGCGGACGGTTCGCAAGTGCAAGTGGTTCGGTAAAATCACTCGAGAACGTGGCGCGCGAGTGGCATGCTCTGCAGATCGCACCCTGGAAGCCTGTCCATGCCAGCGATGTTATCATCAGCCTCGAACATGATATCTTCCCGCATCTCCGGTCGATGCCGTTGGTTTAGATCGACAGACCTTTGTTGCTATCAATTCTGCGCAAGATCGAGGGGCGCGGCGCCATAGAGATAGCCCGCCGGATCGAGCAGCGCGTGGCCGCGATCTATCGATATGCGAATGCTGAGGGGGCAAGGCTCGAAAACCCTGCGGTGGACATCAACGATGCACTCTGGAATGTGCCGGCGGACAAGATCAAGCAGGAGCGTCATCTTCGTAGCGATGAGGCGTTCCAGCATCCCATCCCTCTCTCGTCGCAATCAGTTGTATCGTTACGCGCTGTGCGCTGGCTGACAGGACGCTGGCCCATCGTTTTTCCCAGCGCACGGTCTGGCCTGAAGCCGATCAGCGAGAGTACAATCGGCTATCTGTACAACCGCAAAGGATACAAGGGGCGCCATGTGCCGCATGGCTGGCGCTCCAGCTTCTTGACGATCACGAACGAGCAGGCCGAGCGCGAACTGGGGACGGATGTGCGCCTTCTAGCCGACCGAATCATCATCGACCTGATGCTTGCCCATCCCCAAAGGGAATGAGCGCCAGCGAGCTTCGCTACAGCCGCGCCGCTTACATGCCGCGTAGACGCGAACTTGCTCAACGCTGGGCCGACATGATTATGGAAGGCGCAATCCCAGCAAAAGAGATCGTCGATAGTCCCGGACGCAAGAAGTGGTAGCTTACGCATCCCGCGCCGATGTGCGGTGTCTGATCAGCGGCTGGCGCGATAGGCGCGGGTTTGCGAACGGGCCAGGTCCAGCAGATTTCCCATGACCAGATTGATATCGATCAGGTGCAATCCCATCGCCGGGTTGAGCTTGCCGTCGGTGTAGATATCGCCGGTGATGTCGTCGGTTCGCGGGTCGGAAGGATCCGCGTTGATCGAAATTGCCAGGTATTGTCCGGCCTCGTTCGATACGCATTCGCCGCTCAACAATCCCGGTACCGAAGCGAACGGCGTTTCGATCGCGCGCCCATCGGTCACAAACCGCGGCGTGGGCCCGCCCATCAGCGCGTCGGTCGTGAGATAGGAATGCAGCATGGCCTTGCCCCCGCCCGGCGCGGCGGGATTGACGCAAGCGATCTCCATGCCCGGGCGCTGGGTGGCAGCGTAATCGTTGACCGGCCCGTTATCGGCGCGAAAGCTGCGATAGGCGACGATACATTGGGTCTGATCAGCGGACCGACACAGGGGCATGGACTTGAACGTTCCGCCGATATCGCGACCTTCGGGAACGACCACGCTCGTCCCGTTGAGATAGGCCGCGATGATCCGCGCCTGCACAGGCTTGCCATCGATCTCGTCCTCGATGAGGTTGACCAGCATGCGCGAGCCTTGCGAATGGCCGATCAGGATCACCCCGCGCCCGTTGTTGTAATTGGCGAGGTAGTGGTTCCAGGCTTCCTTCACATCCGCGATCGCCACGCGGTAGAGATCAGCGACGCTCTCACCGGAGCGGCCGCTTACTCCCAGCATGGTAATCTGCCGATACTTGGGGGCGTAAACTTTGCAGACGTCGGCAAAGCGCGCCAGCTGCTGATGAATGACACGCCCTTCTTCCGGCCCTTCGTTCCAGTCGGCATTCCCGGACTGGTCGAGCGACAGCGTGGGATAGATGTAGAAGCAGTCGATCGGCTGATCGGCCGCGGGATCGAACATCTCCCGCGTAAGTGTTCCGTCGGCTGAGACAACCGTGGTGGTCAGATCCTGGTCGCAGGTGTCTTTTCTGCCCGGCAGGCAAAGCCACTTGTCGGCATCGGCGTAAAGCCCCTGTGCCGCGACGGATGCGGCGGCGGCTTGCGGTGCTTCGACCCGGGTAGCCTCCGCACAGCCTGTGCCGAGGCACGCGAGTATCGCAAGCAGCGCAAGGGATTTTCTCATGGGTTCAAGCTTTCTGATTTACGATGCGAGCAAAGCGGGCGCGAGGATTTCCCAGGCACGCTGAGGGGTGAGCGGTGGCCGGCCGAACCCCATGGTGGCAACCACCAGGCGGCGTTCCGGCACGACGAAACAATATTGGCCAAGCGCACCGGCGGCGTAGAACATGGAGCGCGGCGCGGCGGGTATTTCCCCGGTGGTATTAGCC